>Ga0256405_10000126_pt1 | contig 239720 bp, 184 predicted proteins | sample RumenRJG_02DNA_FD_189096 | JGI IMG/M metagenome (GOLD analysis project Ga0256405, IMG submission 189096) | Bovine rumen microbial communities from Lethbridge, Alberta, Canada - RJG_02 | ecosystem: Host-associated > Mammals > Digestive system > Stomach > Rumen | place: Canada: Alberta...
TATCGGTTGAACAGTCAAAAAGCATGCCCATTGCCTTCTGGGTACACCACACGGTCTTGTCCTTATAATAGACCTCCACGCCCTGTTCCTTACCTTCTATCTGGAAGATTAAGAACTCTGCCGTGCTGTTTCTTATTTCAAATTTCTTTGGCATAAATGGGTGTTTCACATTTTGATTCGACTACAAAGATACTATTTTTTCTGGACCTGACATTATTTTATGCAAAAAAAATAATCATGTAGCTTCACTCTTCCTTATTACATCTTACTTCATTTGTGTCCGTTCGTTGTTGCAAAAAGGCCGTCAAAAAACCTGAGTTAACTCAAACGATCGATCGAAGCAACAAACATCGTTTTTAGCCACAGTTTGCACGGCATAAGCCTTGCACAACCACATCGGTGCTATGACTGACGGCACATATGGCCTCCGTCAGACGGTTGAGAAAATGGAAACGATCGTAGTTGCCGACAAAGTCAGGAATATCTTCCGGCCATGGAGCGAGAATGAGCAGCGAACCGCGAGCACAAGCATCGAAACGGCTGCGTTCCGGCTTCCAGTAACGGCCAATGGGGTCTGTTTGCAGATGAATCAAACGCATCCCCTGTTTCAATGCCATGTTTTTAATGCGCTTTTCACACTCCGAGATGCCAGGAGTGACCAAAACGTCTCCGCTGTTGGCAGCAGATGTTAAACGATGGCATTCCGACTTCCAGAAATCAGTCTCTTCCGTCGGCACACCATCAGTGCGACGATGAAAGAACACCTGATGCTTCTCAGGCTGACGAAGGAGGAGCATGTTGCCGAAAGCACTGTAGCGCACGCCGTCGATAGTGATACACAGGGCGCGCTGGAACAAATCGGGATACTCACGCCTCATCATATAGCGGAGAGGATTGTCGCGAAGGTATTGCTTCCAATTCTCCAATTGGCCGTCACGCATGAGGATATGGTCGTTGTAGTTGGGCTCGAAGAGAGAAGGTTTTTCCTCTCCGGCGAATGCCGAAGACACAGTGGAGTTCTGTTGCCACCACGCACGACTCACGCCGCCCTTAAACGCCCCGATGATGATGCCGAGATGTTTGCCCGGAGGTAATGGTTCGTTGATGCGGACAATCATGTGCAGGTGATCTGGCATGAGACACACCTGCCAGATGTCGACCATCGGGTAAAAGCGGTGAATCTTCGGAAGTTCCTCGTTGAGAAGAGCTTGCCCAAGCGCAGATGGTTTGAGATGTGGTCTCTCGCCGCCAGGCTTTGTCGTGCCGACAATCTCGCCGAAAACCTGATGCCTGGCTGCCACCACCAGCGTCACTTCGTACGTGCCCGGCACGGCATAGTTGTGCCCAAACATGCGGCGTGTCTGACAACTTTCACTCATCCTGACGATTTTTGTCTGCAAAGATACTATTTTTTCTTAAACCGGCAAAATAATCTATTGAACATTAACTCACAGAAGAACAAGACAGGAACGAAAAGCGCCCGCAGAGGAGTTTCTGCAGGCGCGAAATGTATAACGCTATAACCGTTTTATCAAAGGCTCATTTCACTGCATCCAGTGTTTCTTCAGAAGCGTCATCGTGAGTCAACATCTTATATTTCCTCTCTAACCAAACCTGTTCATATCTGTAAATGTTGGCCATAGTTTTATTGCCCAGTTCAGTATGGCATTGAACCAATCGCTTCAAGGCATAATATCGCTGCCAAACAAAAATAGTATCGCAAAACTCCTCCTGTATCCTATACAGCTGCAAGGCTCTTTCCAAAAGCGGCACCGCCTTTGCATACTCTCTCTTCTCCAAATACAAAACTGCAAGGTTGTCCATGGAGCCAGCATACCAATCAATGTCATCACAAAAAGCCGTATCTTCAAACCCTCCTTCTTCTTCTAAATCCAACACTATTTCCTCACTTACCTCTACCAACCTCTGATATATCTCAATTTGCTCGTCCGTATTATCGGTGTGTTCCACCATATCGGAAAGAGTAATGAGATCATTACAATTTTTGATTGCGTACTGACGTATGTTCATCTTTATATAAGTGAAATGTTGTAGTTGTTTATAAACTCAATACATCGATTTGCTAATGGATGTCAATATAGTGTTTTTTCCCAATCAATATCAATGGACTTGGCTATCGTTTGGATATCAACAAACCTAAGTTCTTTTTCTTCTGGAACAGGTTTCCCAAACATATCTTTATGTTGGCGATACTGAAGAAAGAAAGTTCCAACAAGATTAGTATCATTAACAAATCGATTTACACCTGTTGGTTCTATTCCTGTTATTCGGAACAACTGCCAGCATTTTCTTTCCCCATCCAAAGGTGTTTTGATCCTCTGAAAAGTATAGCCCATCCATCCTTTTCCAAACCCCCAATAATAATTTGAAGAATTAGCATATATAATTAAGCGAGGCTTTAAATCTTCAATATAATCTCTTGTATGTGCAAGTAGCCTGCCATGATACCTATTGTTCAAATCATTATCTATTTGAACTTTAAACTGCCTTCCGTTTCTTACAGGTAAGATATCGATATAACCACATTTGTTATCGTACCCTCCCATCATCGAGTGTTTCGGATCCCAAAAATCACTTTTGCAGTTAAGATAATTATCAATCTTATCTCCTTCTCCAGAAGGATTTAATCCCACTAATAGTATTCCCCCATCTTTTGCATCAGGATTTGTTATAAGTCCAAGTCCTTCATGAATATTCTCTTCTTCACGAATCTTTTTGTAGATTTCCATAAGTTCTTCCGACGTCATCATAATTGTTCATTTTTATCGGTTTAAATAATTCAACTGCAAATATAGTGAAATTATCTCAAATAAGTTCATTGCACATGCTAAAGAATCTTTGTTTCATTACGCATGAACCAATTCAGCAGCAACTTATTGCAGCAGAAGACGGTTGGGGTTACCATATCCAATGGATATGTGCAAAACATCACCCTTTCCTCTTGGCTGTCTTGAGGATTTGAATGGGCTACAAACATACGATGGACGCCATCTGCAACGGAACATCCAGAAACCCATTCCATCCCAAAAATCCGGGCAGGATTATACTCTTCCAAATGATTTCCGTCTGTAAACACGTATTGGATAATCTGGAAATGCTCAAAGAAAGAATCCTTCAACAATTCATTATCAAATACTACATAATAGCAATGTTCTAGAACGTCCGCATTCTTTCCCAGGACGCTCGGCAGATCTCTAAAGAGTTCTGCCAGATACTCAAAATCTACATCTTCATTTCCTTCTTTCTGCGTAACAACCAGTATCTTGGCATCAGGGTTGCCACAACCGACATTCTTATTGGGGAACCTTTCGCCCAATTTTATTAGTTCTTTTGAATGGTCCATAACTCTGCCTGTTTTGTTTATTTTTGCGGCAAAGTTATGGGGGCAATATGCAACATAATTGCACACCGCTAAAAATTATTCATAAAAATTGAGCATTTTATGAATTGTGTCTATTATTTTTCTGCGGAAAGGCTCTGGGGACAAAACTTCCAGCTGCTTCCCATGACTCAAAATCTCCTGAATGAAATCGTCTGTCGGGACAATCTTGTATTCAAACACCGTATAATCACCATTCGATTCTACTTCCCGCTGACTGTGATGCAAAGGCAGAGAACGAAGGTAATTGGGTTTCTCTTCGTAGGCTTTCAGGCGAATTGTCATGGGTTCGTCAACATGAAAGACGCCATAAAAGTCTCTATAATATTCTTTTGGAGAAAAATCTTTGGGGTATTTGAATCTTGTATCCAAGACTTCAATACGCTGGATGCGGTCAAGTCCGAATCGGCAAATATCCTTCTCCTGAAGGACATAACCTATCACGTACCAGCGTCGCTTGAACAACCTGACGAAATAGGGATTGATTTTTAGTCCCTGTTTCATGTTGCCGAAGAAGTCCTCATAATCTATCGTTATCTGTCGATTCTCCCGAACAGCGCCAGTTATTGTCTCAAGGAAATTCCTTCCTGACGGAATCTCTTCCAAAACGATTCTGTCACTGATGGAGCGGTTTTCCATCAACAGACTATTCACAGCAAACGAATCAATCAACCATTTATTGATAGAATCGCCTTCTATCACATCCGGATTGTCGATATAATAAAGGTTCGTACCTTTCTGACATTCTATTACGATGCCAAACTGCTTCAGGATTTCCCTTTTATGATTATGGAAAGTACGCAGCCTCAACGGCTGATGCAGATCATTGACATAGGCAGTATCCCACTTGCGCGCGATTTTCTCAAAAGAAATCTTGCCCGCATCTTTAATAGTGGAAATTAACCACATGTATTTTGCATACAATTTGTCTGTCATAATCACAAATTCTACATGCAAAGATAACACAAAAACAACGAAACTCAAAATAATGTGTCCACTTATTCAGTACGATTTCGTCATTTGTGTCAACTCTTTCAGGAAAAAGCTCTGCGACTACTTCACTCCGTCCGCTTGCTGCTGCGGCTCACGACGTGTGTCCCACAAAGCAACTACAGTCAACACATCACCGTCAATGCGATACACAATCTTATTTAATCTGTTGACAACGATGCTTCGATATGGCACAGTTCTGTTGGACAAAAGAGGTTCAGGATGCCCCATATAGGGAGAATCTGCCAAAAGTACGGCACAATGGTGAATCTGATCCATGAAAACATCACCGGACTTTCGGCCGAATTCACGATAGATATACAAAGCCGTTTTGCGCCTCTGAGACTTGGCCAGAGGAGTCCAAACTACCCTCATACAGCCTGACCCAGATCTTTGTCGTCACCGTGAGCAAGTTCTTCCTTCAACTCGCGGTAAACGTCTTCTTCATCTTCACACAGGTTGGCCGCCATCTGGCGTTCGCTTTCATCAATCCATCCGTCAATCTCTTCCATCGAATAAGGCTTCGAGGCAGTTCCCTTGTGCAAATGCTGTTTCAACTCTTCTGCAAGCCACATCATGTCGTCCGCAGAAAGCGTACCAAACAAATAGTCACGCAAACCGTTTAATGCAGTAGAGCTCATAGTTTCCCTCTTTATCGTTTACGGGGCAAAGATACGACTTTTTCTTTAACCGACAAACAATCGGCGAAAATTTTCTTGAAATCCGTTCCATATTTTTCAAAAATGCGAAAATGCAAAAATGCAAAAATGTTGTCAACAAATCCAGTACGACATTTCCCCTTGTGTCAACTTTCTTAGGAAAAAGCCCTGCGCACTAATGCACGGAATCCGTTTCATTAACGACTTTTATCCCACTCATTAATGAATTCAATCGTTTTCATTAATGAATTGCATCGATTTCATTAATGAACGGTTTTTCTCGGTTTTCTTTAAAAAAGATTTGTGTAGATTAAAGAGATTCGTGTTCGACCAGTCAGAGTACACGTAAAACTTGACATTCGAACCCGCATTTAGCGCCTCTGGTCGGTCTCTGCTCGATCTCTGCAGGGTATCTGATTGGGGGTTGAGCGAGCAGTCCGATATTGATTATCAGGCATTTAGCTTTTACAAAATCGGCGCGTTTATACGTGTTTCAAAATCCGAAATCTTGACAAAGCCGCGTCTACTTCACTCCGTCAGCCTGCTGCTGCGGCTCACGCCTGGTGTCCCACATCGCAGCAATATGTATGGTTTATCAGTGACGAAAGACTTCTTCTTGGGTCAGATAGTCACCGGCTTCAAAAGCTGCTTCAGCCTCGTCAAGCATGCTGTCAATCTCTTTCATAGTGAAAGTACGCAACTGTTCACTTTCCTGTTTCTTGGCACGCTCCAACAGATGTTCTCCCACCCAACGCATGTTGGTGGTGGAAAGTGTGCTGAAAAGATAGTCCAGCAAACCGTTTAATGCGACAGTACTCATAACGACACTTTTAAATGTTTCCAACTGCAAAAATACACTTTTTCTTTGAAACGACAAATAATCGTGGCAGATTTTCTTGAAATCCGTTCCATAATTGATAATTGATAATTGACAATTTATAATTATGAGCCCCTTACAGAGGCGTTGGGGAATAGAGGGCGAAACGATTACACAGGGGCTTTTCCCTCCGTCGCGAGTGGGGACTCGCCTTGCCCTCCGTCGCCATAGGAGATATGGCTCCCCTCATCAGGCACGGAAAGACATTCAGTCTTTCCTCTGAAGGCCTTCTTCGCCCTTTGTGGGGCCGTAGCCACATTAAGTGGCTACTCTAAAGACCCCAGTCGCCCCGTTGGGGCAGTATAATGCCACACGAGACGGTTTTTAATGTTTTTCTCTTGACTGTATGTGAGACTCTATAAAGAGGCTGAGATGTGAGACATTTTAGAGCCTTCCGAGTTTTTCGATGTTAAAATATAATTTTAGATGTTTAAAAACGGATAAAATTGGGTTTATGTTAAAAAAAGTTTATAACTTTGTCCCTGATAATGCAATATCAAACGAACAAATCATATACAAAACCATGAAAATCCTCTGGAAAAACCTCAGCGTGGCCATCGCAGCGGTGAGCCTCATCAGCGCCTGCAGCGACAGCAACAACAGCAGCATCCCCACACCCGCCATACCCAAGCGGGGCGTGACGCGAAACATCGAGGAAAAGACACAATACGCCTCCTACATCGACTGGCAGACCTATGCCGGCGACGACTTCTACCGCTACGCCACAGGCGCATGGCAGGACGCCACCGATCTGGGCGACCGCAGATCGAAAGGCACGCAGCAAAAGCAGGACAACGCGGAGAATGAGTTCCCCAAGAAAGTCAGCGAAGGCGGATGCCCCCTGCTCCAAAAGCTCTTCACGCAATACAATGGCGCGGAAGACAACAACGCCGACAGAAAGAAGGTGAAGGACAAGCTGGCCGACATCACCAGCAGCGTCACCACCCGGGCGCAGGCCTGGCAGAAGATAGCCCAGCTGATGAAAGAGGGCTATGCCATGCCCTTCGACTACTGCGCGGCCTCCAACGGGCGCAAGATATACCCCTCCCTGAGGGCGAACGAGACGGTGATTCTCGCCGGAGAGAACGACCTGAAACAATTCGCCTCGCCGGAGGAACGCCGGGAGATCATGGCCGGCGCGAAGAAAGTGTGGCCCGCCATAGGCGGCGGCGATGATGACGATGACGAGAAGCGCAGCGCCAAACGCCGCCGCTGCGTCAAAGAGCCCCTGATGCCTGTGAGCGTCTGTCTGACAGGCACCCGTGCCGGAGGCGGTGCGGACAACACCCCCGTCGGGCAGATCCTCATGGAGCTGGGCGTCAATGCCGACGACGTGATGGTCACGCAAGGTACGCTGCAGAACCTCAACAGGAACCTGCAGGGGGCATCGCTGGAAGACATCGTGAACTTCATGAAATACTGCGTCATCAGCCGCGACCGCCACTTCATCGCCGGCACCGATCCGGCCAAGACCATCGTGAGAAACCTGGTGGACTACGACAACACGCCCCTGAAACTCAGCTTGAGTCGCTTCTTCTGCGAGAGCATCGATCCGAAAAACAGGGCGGCCGTGAAGGAGATGGGCGAAACACTGCGCAACACCTTCATCATGCGCATAGAGCGCAACAAATGGCTGGACGACGTGAGCAAAGCCGGCGCCAAGGACAAGCTGAAGAAGATGATGATCCAGGTGGGCTGGCCCGACCAGTGGGACGAAAAGGCCGAAGTGAAGGTGAAGGACGACGCCGGGATGAACACCTACGACCTCATCTGCGACCTCTTCAGCCAGCGCGCGAGCAGGACGGTGGCCACCCTAGCGGGCAAGACGGACGCCGACCACATCTTCATGACCGAGATGACCGATACGCCGGCATGGGAAGCCAATGCATTCTACGCCCCCGGGGACAACGAGGTGATTGTGTGCGCCAGCAACCTGGTGCCCCCCATCTACGACCCCACGAGGGACCTCATCTACAACTACGCCCTGATGGGTGCGCCGACGCTGGGACACGAGATCACTCACGGATTCGACGCCAGAGGATCGAAGCACGACGCCACCGGCGCCCTTCGCGAATGGATGAGTCCGCAGTCCAGAGCGACCTTCAACAGCCTGACGGGTAAGGTGGTGAAGCACTTCGACGGATGGGAATACTACCCCGGACTCCAATGCGACGGCGAAATGACCCAGAGGGAGAACACCGCCGACATGGGCGGACTCTGCATCGCCTACGAGGCCCTCATGAATCAGCACCAGGGCAGCGCGGCGGAGAAACTCTACGTGGCCCGCGAATACTATCGCGCCTTCGCCTACGGATGGATGGAAAAGGGCACGCCCGATTACTACCGGAAATACCTCACGGACAAACACGCTGCCAACTCGCTGCGCGTCAACGGCACCGTGAGAGAGATGGACGAATTCTACGAAGCCTTCGGCATCACGGACGGAAAACTGTATCTGGAGCCCGACGAACGACTGCACATTTGGTAATTGACAATTGATAATTGATAATTGATAATTGACAATTGACAATTGGCAATTGAAAATTAGTTAATTCGGACGGAAATAGCAAAAGAAGGAAAACTAAGTCGGGCGCAAGGGTGCGAGAGTGGAAAAAATTTCGTATCTTTGCGCCCGACTATGAATGTAGCTGTAGTAAAATATAATGCAGGGAACATCTTCTCCGTGCTCGGCGCGCTGAAGAGGCTGGGCGTCTGCCCCACCCTGACCGACGACGCCGAGACGTTGCTCCGGGCCGACCGCGTGCTCTTCCCCGGACAGGGAGAAGCCTCGCACGCCATGAGCTATCTGCGCGAGAGAGGGCTCGACCGCGTCATCCGCGACCTGAAAGCCCCCATGCTGGGCATCTGCATCGGACAGCAGCTCATGTGCCGCCACTCCGAAGAGGGCGACACCGAGTGTCTGGGCCTGTTTGACACCGACGTGCGCCTGTTTCACCCCCAAAGGCACGAAGACAAAGTGCCCCACATGGGCTGGAACAGTCTCTCCTTCACCGATGCCGACGGCCGGCGCCTCGCGGACGGCGGGCTCTTCAAGGGACTCAAAGAAGAGGACTACGTGTATTTCGTCCACAGCTACTACGTGCCCCTCTGCCCCGAGACGGCTGCCGTGACGGACTTCATACAGCCCTTCTCGGCCGCGCTGCACAAAGACAACTTCTGGGCCACACAGTTTCACCCCGAAAAGAGCGGCCGCGTGGGCGAACAAATCCTGAAAAACTTCCTCGAACTATGATACAGCTCATCCCCGCCATAGACCTGATCGACGGACGCTGCGTGCGTCTCTCGCAGGGCGACTACGACACGAAGAAGGAATACGGCGACCCCGTGGAGATGGCGCTGCGCATGGAGGACATGGGCGTCAGGCGTCTGCATCTGGTCGATCTGGACGGCGCCAAAAGCCGCCACGTGGTCAACGACCGCGTCTTGCGCGACATCTGCCGCAGGACCTCGCTGACGGTGGACTTCGGCGGCGGCATCAAGACGGAGGACGACCTGGAGAAGGTGTTCGACGCCGGCGCCGCAATGGCAACGGCCGGCAGCATCGCCGTGACGGACCCCGACAGCGTGGGGCTGTGGATTGAAAAATACGGCGCCGAACGCATCGTGCTGGGCGCCGACGTGCGCGACGGCAAAATCAGCATCAACGGCTGGAAGGAAGACAGCGCCCTGGAGCTGATGCCCTTCCTCGAAGGCTACCGCAAGCAGGGACTCCGCCACGTGCTCTGCACCGACATCTCGAAGGACGGCATGCTGCAGGGACCCAACACGGCGCTCTACCAGAGCATCATGGCCCAGTGGCCCGACTGCAGGCTGATCGCCTCGGGCGGCGTGAGCTCCAAAGAAGACATCAGGGCGCTGGACGAAGCCGGCATCCCGGCCGTAGTGTTCGGCAAAGCCATCTACGAGGGCCGCATCGACCTCGCATCACTCATCAAAGAATACCAAGCATGTTAGCCAAACGCATCATACCCTGCCTCGACGTGAAAGACGGACAGACCGTCAAAGGCACCAACTTCGTGAACCTCCGCCAGGCCGGAGACCCCGTGGAGCTGGGAAGAGCCTACTCCGAGGCCGGCGCCGACGAACTGGTGTTTCTCGACATCACCGCCTCGCACGAAGGACGCAAGACCTTCACCGACATGGTGACACGCGTGGCCGAGACGCTCTCCATCCCCTTCACCGTAGGCGGCGGCATCGGCAGCGTGGACGACGTGGATCGCATGCTCTCGGCCGGCGCCGATAAAGTGAGCGTCAACAGCGCCGCACTCCGGCGCCCGGAGCTCATCGACGAAATAGCCTCGCGCTTCGGCAGTCAGGTAATCGTGTGCGCCATCGACGCCAAAGAGACCGACGGACAATGGGAAACCTACATCAACGGCGGACGCATCCCCTTCGGCAAAGGCCTGCTGGAATGGGCCCGAGAAGCACAGGAGCGAGGCGCAGGAGAGATACTCTTCACCTCAATGAACCACGACGGCGTGAAGGCCGGATTTGCCAACGAGGCCCTCGCCATGCTCTCGGAAAACCTCTCCATCCCCATCATCGCCTCGGGCGGAGCGGGCTCGATGGAGCACTTCCGCGACGTGTTCAAAGAAGGGCGCGCCGACGCCGCACTGGCAGCCTCGGTGTTTCACTTCGGCGAGATCGGAGTGCAGGAGCTCAAGAGCTACCTGAGGCAGGAAGGCATCTGCGTGAGGTGATAATTGATAATTGATAATTGACAATTGACAATTATGGATGAAAGAAAGATAGACTTTGAGAAGCTCAACGGGCTGGTGCCCGCCATCATACAGGACGCCGACACACGCGTGGTGCTGATGCTGGGCTTCATGAACGAAGAATCATACCGCCGCACCCTCGAGACGGGCAAAGTGTGCTTCTGGAGCCGCACGCGCAAGTGCTACTGGACCAAAGGCGAGACCTCGGGCAACTTCCTCAACGTGGTGGACATCCTGCTCGACTGCGACCGGGACACGCTGCTCATCAAGGTGCACCCCGTAGGGCCCGTGTGTCACACCGGCGCCGACACCTGCTGGAACGAGAAAAACGAGAAATAAAGACAACACTCATAAACACATATAAGCAAATGACAGAGAAAAATCCCCTGCTCTTCCTGAGCGAACTGCAGGACTTCATCGAGAAGCGCCACGAGGAAATGCCGGAAGGCTCGTACACCACCAGCCTCTTCAAGGACGGACTCAACCGCATGGCACAAAAGGTGGGCGAAGAAGCCCTCGAGCTGGTCATCGAAGCCACCAACGGCACCGACGACCGACTCATCTACGAAGGCAGCGACATGCTCTACCACCTCATCGTGCTGCTCACCAGCAAAGGACTGCGCATCGAACAGCTGGCCTCCGAACTCGCCGAACGACACAACCCGGGATGGAAGAAACACTGATCGGATGAAGACGATTGACTACCACAACGTGAGCATCCTGCAGGACGACCTCAGAGTGCTCGAGGACATAGACTTCTCCGCCGAGGAGGAGGAAATGGTCTATCTGCTCGGCCCCGTGGGCAGCGGCAAGACCTCGTTCATCAAGACCCTCTACGGCGCTCTGGCCATCGAAGACGGACACGCCCGCGTGCTGGGCGAAGACATGCTGCGCATAAAGACCAGCAAGCTGCCCGCTCTGCGCCGCCGCATCGGCATCGTGCACCAGGACCTCAGGCTGCTGCCCGACCGCACCATACACCACAATCTGGACTTCGTGCTGCGCGCCACCGACTGGAAAGACAAAGAGCAGCGCAACGAGCGCATCAAAGAGCTGCTGGAATGGGTGGAGCTGAGCGACTGCGCCAACCGCTATCCCCACGAACTCTCGGGCGGACAGCAGCAGTGCATCTGCATCTGCAGGGCCATACTCAACAGCCCGCAGCTCATCCTGGCCGACGAGCCCACGGGACATCTCGATCAGGAGAACGGCGAACGCGTGATGGCGCTGCTCGACGAAGTGCGCCGCAAAAACCACTGCACCATCGTGCTGGCCACACACAACACACAGTGGCCCGTGGACTTCCCCGGCACCACCTGGGAATGTAAGGGCGGACACCTCACCCGAATCGGCAGCGCAGACGAGGAAAAAGAGGAAAAGACACAGGAATAAAAGAAATACAACAACAAGAAGAAATATGCAAGTTCTGAAATTCGGGGGTACCAGCGTAGGCACTCCGCAACGCATGAAAGAAGTCAGCCGCCTCGTGACGGCCGACGGCAAAGAGAAACTCGTCGTGCTCTCAGCCATGAGCGGCACCACCAACTCACTGGTGGAGATCAGCGACTACCTTTACAAAAACAACATCGAAGGCGCCGTGCACGTGATCGCCCAGCTGGAGCAGAAGTACATGGCCCACGTGGAAGAGCTCTACAAGAGCGAGAAATACAAGACGGAGACGCGCACGTTCCTCAAGAGCGTGTTCGACGGACTGCGCGCTATGGCCAAAGTGCACTTCACCAGCTTCGAGGAAAAAGTCGTGCTGGCACAGGGCGAACTGATGTCCACCAACATGGTGACCAACTACCTGCTCGAGAGCGGCATCAAGGCCATCCTGCTGCCCGCACTCGAAATGGTGCGCACGGACAAAAACGCAGAGCCCGACACCGCCTTCATCCGCGAGAAGAGCCGCCGGATGATGGAAGAGAACAAGGGCTATCAGATCTACATCACGCAGGGCTTCATCTGCCGCAACGCCTACGGCGACATCGACAACCTGCTGCGCGGCGGCAGCGACTACACCGCCTGTCTGCTGGGCGCCGCCCTCGAGGCCGACGAAATCCAGATATGGACCGACATCGACGGCATGCACAACAACGATCCCCGCATCGTGGAAGGCACCGTGCCCGTGCGTCAGCTCAACTTCGACGAAGCCGCCGAGCTGGCCTACTTCGGCGCCAAAATCCTGCACCCCACCTGCATCCAGCCGGCCAAGTTTGCCGGCGTACCCGTGCGTCTGCTCAACACGATGGATCCCACTGCCCCCGGCACCATCATCAACAACGACTTCATCCCCGGCAAGATCAAGGCCGTAGCCGCCAGAGACGGCAACGTATGCATCCAGATCACCTCGAGCCGCATGCTGCTGGCCTACGGCTTCCTGAGAAAGGTGTTTGAGATCTTCGAGCAGCACAAGACCTCCATCGACATGATCTGCACCTCGGAGGTCGGCGTGAGCGTCACGGTGGACAATCTGACCCATCTGGATGACATCGTCGGCGAACTGAAGAAGTACGGCACCGTACAGGTGGACCGCGACATGACCATCATCTGCGTCGTGGGCGACCTCAGACAGGAGAACAAGGGCTTCGAGACCCTGGCCTGCGAGGCCCTCAGGGAGATTCCCGTGAGAATGATCTCCTACGGCGGTTCCAACCACAACATCTCGTTCCTCATCCACAAGGACGACAAGAAGGCCACGCTGCAGGCGCTGTCCAAAGTATTATTCTAAAAAGGTAAACATGTTCCCGACAGAACGCTTCCAAGGGCTCCGAACGCCCTTCTACTACTACGACACCGAGCTGCTCGCCGAGACGCTCCGGGTCATCCGCCACGAGCTCGACGGCCACATGCACATGCACTACGCCGTGAAGGCCAACGCCAATCCCGTGATTCTGAAGCAAATCGCTGAGGCCGGGCTGGGTGCCGACTGCGTGAGCGGCGGCGAAATCAGCGCCGCACTCGAAGCCGGATTCGCCCCCGAGCGCATCGTCTACGCCGGCGTGGGTAAGAGCGACTGGGAAATCCGCCTCGGACTGGAGAAGGGCATCTTCTGCTTCAACGTGGAGAGCATCCCCGAGCTGGAGGTCATCGACCAGCTGGCTTCGGAGCTCGGCCGCACCGCCTCCGTCTGCCTGCGCATCAACCCCAACGTGGGCGCCCACACACACGCCAACATCCAGACGGGACTCTCCGAAAACAAGTTCGGCATTGACATGCAGGACATGGAGGGCGTCATCCGCCGCTGCAGCGAGCTGGCGCACGTGAAGTTCATCGGCCTGCACTTCCACATCGGCAGTCAGATTCTGGAGATGGACGACTTCAAGGCGCTCTCGCTGCGCGTCAACGAGCTGCAGGACCGACTGGAGGCCGCCGGCATCACGGGCATCGAGAACATCAACGTGGGCGGCGGACTGGGCATCGATTACAATGATCCCGACGGACATCCCGTGCCCGACTTCAAGGCCTACATCGACACCTATCGCAGCAACCTGAAGCTGCGGCCCGGACAGCAGCTGCACTTCGAGTGCGGACGCGCCGTCGTCGGGCAGATGGGGTCGCTCATCGCCCGCGTGCTCTACGTGAAGGAGAACGCCATCAAACGCTTCTGCATCCTCGATGCCGGCATGACGGATTTGATTCGACCGGCACTTTATGATGCATACCACAAGGTGCAGAATATCAGCGCAGAAGGTCGCGATAACATCCTCGTTTACGACATCGTCGGCCCCGTGTGCGAGTCGAGCGACGTCTTCGTGAAGAACTACGGCATGACCGAAACGAAGCGCGGCGACCTGGTCGCTCTGCGTTCGGCGGGAGCCTACGGCGAGATCATGGCCTCGCACTACAACTGCCGCCCGCTGCCCCAAGCCTATTTCGACAAGTAAACCGAAGAGCCTGTGGAATCCATACCCTTCATAGCCTGGTGTCTCGGACACCTCAACTACTGGGTCATCACCCTGCTGATGGCCATCGAGTCCAGCTTCATCCCCTTCCCTTCGGAAGTGGTCATCCCGCCTGCAGCCTACATGGCCGCCGCCACGGGTGAGATGAGTCTGTGGCTCATCATCCTCTGCGCCACACTGGGCGCCCTCATCGGCGCCACCGTCAACTACGTGCTGGCGCTCTATCTGGGCCGTCCCATCATCTACCGCTTCGCCAACTCCAAACTGGGCCACCTCTGTCTCATCGACGAGGAGAAAGTGAAGCTGGCCGAACACTATTTCGACGAACACGGCGCCATCGGCACCATCGTGGGCCGCCTGGTGCCTGCGGTGCGTCAGCTCATCAGCATTCCCGCCGGACTGGCGCGCATGCGCTTCGGCCGCTTCCTGCTCTATACGGCCATCGGCGCCGGCGCCTGGAACTGCATCCTCGGCGCCATCGGCTACGCACTGGCCTCCGTGGTGCCCTATGAGCAGCTCGACGAGACTGTGGCGGAATACAGCGTGTACCTCAAAGCGCTCATGCTGCTCGTCGGCCTCGCCGCAGTATATTACCTCTACAGACAATACAAGAAATAATACATGGATTTTTACGATCTGAATCTCAGCGATCCCGTTCTGGACGCACTCGACGACATGAACTTCACCGAGTGTACGCCCATTCAGGAACACGCCATTCCCCCCATACTCGAAGGCCGCGACATCATCGGCGTGGCACAGACGGGCACCGGCAAGACGGCGGCCTATCTGCTCCCGGTGCTCTCGGAACTCTCCTACGGAGACTATCCCAAGGACGCCATCAACTGCGTCATCATGTCGCCCACACGCGAACTGGCACAGCAAATCGATCAGGCCATGCAGGGCTTCGCCTATTATCTGCCCGAAGTCTCGTCCGTCGCCGTTTACGGCGGCAACGACGGCATCCGCTACGAGCAGGAGAAGCGGGGCATGCAGCAGGGCGCCGATGTGGTGATCGCCACCCCCGGCCGTCTCATCTCGCATCTCTCGCTGGGCAACATCGATCTCTCGCGCGTGACCTTTTTTATATTAGACGAGGCCGACCGCATGTTGGACATGGGCTTTCTTGAAGATATACTTCAAATAGTGGGGTACTTACCTAAAGAAAGACAGACAATTATGTTCTCCGCAACGATGCCGGAGAAGATCCGTCAGCTGGCCCGCACGATCCTCCGCGATCCCGTGGAGGTGAAGCTGGCCGTCTCCAAGCCCGCCGAGAAAATCCGCCAGAAGGCCTGCGTCTGCTACGAGGCGCAGAAGATCCGCTTCGTGGTGGAGCACTTCAAAGAGCACAAGCCCGAGCGCGTCATCATCTTCGCCGGCAGCAAACTGAAGGTGAAGGACCTGAACGTGTCGCTCCACAAGGCAGGCTTCAACTGTCGGGCCATGCACTCCGACCTGACGCAGCAGGAGCGCGACGAGGTGATGTACGCCTTCCGCTCCGGGCAGACCGACATCCTGGTGGCCACGGACATCGTCTCCAGAGGCATCGACATCGACGACATCTCGCTGGTCATCAACTTCGACGTGCCCCACGACGCCGAGGACTACGTGCACCGCATCGGCCGCACGGCCCGTGCCGGAGCCGGCGGAGAGGCCATCACGCTCGTCAGCGACAAGGACATCCCCAAGTTCAAACAGATCGAGCACTTCCTCGGCCGCGAGGTGGAGAAAATTTCTATCCCAGGAGTCCTCGGAGAGACTCCTGCATACACATCTGCGCCGAAAAAATCGTCGAGAGGAAGAAAAAATCATCAAAATTCAAAAAAAAGAGGCGGAAAGGGTCCACGTTCGAAAAAAAATAATTAACTTTGCAGCGTGAAAGATCTCTCAGGACATATTGAATACCTCCTCATGCAGCAGGACCGCGTCAGCATCCCGACATTCGGCACGCTGACAATCAAGCAGTTGCCTGCGCACTACAGCACCGAAGACCACACCTTCCTGCCGCCCAGCAAGAACGTGCTCTTCGAGCCCGACGAGATGGCGGAGGACAACGGCCTCAAAGCGCTGCTGAAGCGTCTGCACCGTCTCTCCGAAGATATGGCGCAGGCCCTCCTGAGCAACTACGTTGCCGATTTGCGCGAATCGCTCCTGACTCAGGGCGAAGCCGAGCTCGGCAGCATCGGTCAGTTCTCGCAGGACGAGAGAGGACGCCTGATGTTCGCCCCCTGTGAAGCCGGTGTGGCAGCGCCCGAGTTCTTCGCTCTGGACACTGTGGAGATGCGCAAATTGCCCGCCGCCATCAAAGTGGAGCCGAAATTCATTGACAACATGGACAGCGAGTATATCACCATACGACTCTCCCGAAAGGGTGTGCGCCGCACTCTGCGTGCAGCGGCAGCGATTCTGGTTGCTTTCATCCTCATCGTGCCCGGCTTGCATTTTGCCAAGCAATACGATGTGCCGACGCGCATCGAGGCCGGATTCCACCAGCTCTATGAGCACATGTTGGAGATCGACCTCAAGAGCAGCATGGAGGCCCTAGTGCCCGCTCAGGACGAAGGGGTCAAGTCACCTGTCATCCAGGAGGTTAAGCCCATGCCGGTGAAAACGGAGAAGCCTCAGACTCCCGCTCCCGCCAAGTTGACGGAGCAGCAGGCCGAAACACCCGTTGCCGCTCCCGCCGCCAAGAAGGCCGAAGAGCCCGCTGCCGCAAAGGCTATGCCCAAGAGCGGCACCTGGTGCATCGTCATGGCCTCGTCCACGACGGAGTCTCTGGCCGCCGCCTTCATCAAGCGTCTGGAGAAGATGGGTGTTCACGGAGCGATGGCCATACCCGAGAGAAGCGGCATGATGCGTGTCATCCTCCCCGGATTCTCCTCGGAGGATGCCGCCATTCTCAGAGCGCGCGAATTGCGTGATCTGGACTACGATCTCTACGACATCTGGACAGATAAAATCAAATGAAACGCCCCCGCCATACCTACCCTGCCCGCCTGAGGAACGGCGGAGAGGAGGTCGATGAGCCGGTAGGGGAATTCGGTGCCGTTGTCGTGGTGGAGAACGTCTTCCACTACCGTCAGTTCAAACCCCTCGTCGAGGGCGACAACGTCTTCGGCCGCTGGGTCCACGGCACGGAAATCAATCAGCCTTTAGAGACGACCGATCCCAGCATCGACACCAAGCACTGCATCATCCGCGTGGAGCGCAAGAAGAACGGACAACTCCGCTGGCTTCTGCGCGACGCCCCTTCCAACACGGGCACATTCTACATGAACGACATCCTGCGCGACCAGGACCGTATGCCGCTCTCCGACGGCGACATCATCACCATCGGCGCCACGACCATGATCTTCCGCGCGCCCCAGGACGATTCGGACTTTATTTCACTCAACCAATAAAAACACAAGCATTATGGCATGCATCAACGATCACAGGTGTAGCACCTGCCCCCATCCCTGTAAGACCAGGAATGTGGAACACCAGAAATGGTACTCTTCACAGTCGGTCAAGAACAAAGAGCTCGTCACCGGCAAGCCTTATCCCGAGTGCACCGTCGTTTGGAACGCATGGACTCAGGACGAGCGTACGGAAGCCATAGAAAAAAGCGGCCTCAAGCGCCAGACCGGCAACAAGGAGACCGCTTTAGGTCACGATTTCTAAAAGCACTCCTTTACAAGAAGTCTTTCATCAGCGGACTCTCTAAAGCCCAAACGCTTTGGAGAGTCCGTTGTCTACACCGCTGAATCCCATGAAGGCCATAGCCAGCAGGCCGGCCGTCACCAGCGCAATGGGCATACCCTGCATGCCCATCGGGATATTCATCATGGCGAGTTGCTCGCGCATGCCGGCAAAGATGGTCAAAGCCAGAGCGAAACCGATGGCGGTGGAGAAGGCGAAGATGATGCCCGTCAGGAGGTCGGGCTCCAGACCCTGCGCGTTGTAGGTGCCGCCGGCCACGAGGATGGCAACACCCAGGATGCAGCAGTTGGTAGTGATGAGGGGCAGGAACACGCCCAGCGCCTGATACAGGCCGGGGTTCACCTTCTTAAGCACGATTTCCACCATCTGCACCAGCGCCGCAATCACCAGGATGAAGGCGATGGTCTGCAGATATTCCAGCGCGTTGGGTTCCAGCACGAATTTTTGGATGAGATACGTCACTATGGTGGCGATGGTCAGCACGAAGGCCACAGCGGCCCCCATGCCCAAAGCGCTCTCCACCTTCTTAGACACGCCGAGGAAGGGACAGATGCCCAGGAACTGCGACAGCACGATATTGTTGACGAATATCGCCGTAATGACTATAAGTATGTATGCCATAACTGTATTCTTTCTGTTGGATAAACTTCCGTATTAGTTCTTGAGTCGGTTGACGATGGCGATGAGATAACCCAGAGCGATGAAGGCACCGGGCGCCAGCACAAAGACCAGTGCGCCGTAGTCCTCGGGAAAAATACCGAAGGAGAAGATGCGGCCCGTACCGAGCAGTTCGCGCACGCCGCCCAGCAGCGTCAGCGCCATCGTGAAGCCCAGGCCCATACCCACGCCGTCGGTGACGGACGAGAGCGGGTCGTTCTTGGCGGCGAAGGCCTCCGCGCGACCCAGGATGATGCAGTTCACCACGATGAGCGGGATGAACAGTCCGAGCGACTTGTCGATCTCCGGCGCATAGGCCTTGATTACCATCTGCAGAATGGTCACCAGCGAGGCAATCACCACGATGTACGAGGGGATGCGCACCATGTCGGGGATGAAGCTCTTGATGAGCGAGATGATGAGGTTGGAGAAGATGAGCACCGCCATGGTGGCCAGTCCCATCGACATGCCGTTGAGGGCGCTCGAAGTGGTGCCCAGCGTGGGACACATGCCCAGGAGCAGCACGAAGGTGGGATTCTCCTTAACGAGTCCGTTCCAAAATACTTTGATCTGATTCATAGCTTATTCCTCCTCATTAGTGTTGTCCCCGGCCTGTCGTGTGGCGCCGCTCTGGGCGTCCTCTGCAGCGAGGGCTTCATAGGCGGCGTTGACGCAGCGCAGGAAGGCTCTCGAGGTGATGGTCGATGCCGTGATGGCATCCACTTCGCCGCCGTCCTTGCTAACGGTCATGTTGTTCTTCTCGGGCGACATGCCGATGATGTCCCCCTTCTGTCCTTTCTGGAACCATTCGCCGGCTTTGGCGCCGAGTCCCGGCGTTTCCGCGCTCTCGAGCACGCGGTAACCCTGCACGGTGCCCTTGCTGTCGAAGCCCACCAGCACGGTCAGTTTGCCGCCGAAGCCGTTGGGGTCCGTAGCCTGCACGGCCGTACCTTTGTCGGTGCGGTAGACGATCACGCCATCGGTCTCTTCCGTTTCCTCCACGGTCAGATCATCGGCCGAGAGCACGGCCTTGATGCCGTCCTGCAGTTCCTGCTCCTTGATCATCCGGATGGGACCCGCCGTGAGATCGTTGACATAGGCCAACGCCGCACCGGCCACCACGCTGATGAGCGTGAGCACTATGGTCATGTTGTACCAGGTAGATGCTAACTTCTTCATTTCTTGACCTCCCCGAACAGTTTAGGTTTGCAATAAGTGTTGATCAGCGGCACGAAGGCGTTCATGATGAGGATGGCGAACGACATGCCTTCGGGATAAGCGCCCCAGGCACGGATCACCACCGTCAGGAAGCCGATGGCCACGCCGTAGATGATCTGCCCCTTGGGCGTCATGGGCGAAGTGACGTAGTCGGTCGCCATGAAGCAGGCGCCCAGCATCAGTCCGCCCGAGAGCACCACCGAGAGGGGGTCGGCATAGACGGGGCTCACCAGATGGAGCAGTCCGGCCAGGCAGAACACCGTCAGCAGGATGCTCACGGGGATGTGCCACGTGATGATCTTCTTCCAGAGCATGAAGCAGCAGCCCAGCATGAGGGCCAGCGCACTCACCTCACCCAGCGAGCCGCCCGTGCGGCCGATGAGCATGTCGAGGGCGGAAGGCAGCTCGGAGAGCAGCGAGGCGTCCTGGTTGCTGATGGCCTGACCCATGATGAACAGGGGCGTGGCGGCCGTCACGGCGTCGCTGTAACCCGTGCTGCCACTCACGGGCCACGAGGTCATGGCCACGGGGAAACTGATGAGCAGGAAAACGCGGCCCACCAGTGCGGGGTTGAAGGGGTTCTGCCCCAATCCGCCGAAGGTCATCTTGCCCACGCCGATGGCCACGAGTGCACCCACGATGATGATCCACACGGGCAGGTTGGAGGGCAGGTTGAATCCGAGCAGCAGTCCCGTGAGCACGGCGCTGCCGTCGGTCACGGTGAGCTCCTTGCGCCCCAGGATGAAGCGGCCGATGAACCATTCAAAAAAGACGCAGGCGCACACGCTCGTGAGGAGTACGACGGCGGCGCCCATGCCGAAGCACCAGAGCGAGCACAAGAGCGCAGGCACCAGCGCTATCACGACGCCGTACATGTTCTTCTCCACGGAGTCTCCGCTGTGAACATGGGGCGAGAGAGAAACAATCAGTTTATTCATAGTTCCTTGATTTCTTTACTTTTTGGGAGCGTTCTGTGCCGCTCTGGCTTTGATGATGCCCATCACGGTGGTCTTGCCCAGACGTATCATGTCGAGCAGCGGCCGGTGGCTGGGACAGGTGAAGGCGCACGAGCCGCACTCGATGCACGAGGTGATGTTGTTGGCCTCTGCCTCTTCCCACATGTGCTGCGAGCTGAGGGCCGACAGCAGGAAGGGCTCCAGGCCCATCGGACAGGCCGACACGCACTTGGCGCAGCGGATGCAGGGACGCGTCTCTCCCCTTTTGGCCTCCGTTTCGTTCATGATGAGCAGACCCGAAGAACCTTTCGTCATGGGTACCTCGAGCGAGATGAGGGCCTTGCCCATCATCGGGCCGCCGCCGATCACCTTGCCCGTGTCTTCGGGCAGTCCGCCGCATTCGTCGATGAGCTGCTGGAAGGGCGTGCCCAGTCGGGCCCAGAGGTTGGAGGGCTGCTTCACGCTCTTGCCCGTCACGGTGATGACGCGGGCGATGAGGGGTTTGTTCTTCATCACGGCCTCGTACACGGCGAAGGCAGTGCCCACGTTCTGCACCACGGCGCCCACGTTGATGGGGATGGCGGGCGGTGCCGGCACCTGACGTCCGATCACGGCGTCGATGAGCTGCTTCTCGCCGCCCTGGGGGTATTTCACCTTCAGGGGCACGATCTCTATGTTGGGGTATTTCTCCGCCTTCCTCTGCATCAGGGTGATGGCGTCGGGCTTGTTCATCTCGATGCCCACATAACCCTTGTCCACGCCGACTGCCTTCATCAGCAGCTGGATGCCCACGAGGATCTCGTCGGCCTTCTCCATCATCAGACGGTGGTCTGCGGTGAGATAGGGCTCACACTCCACGGCGTTGATGATCACGCATTCGGCCTTCGCTCCGGGCGGGGGCGAGAGCTTCACGTGCGTGGGGAATGTGGCGCCGCCCATGCCGACGATGCCGGCCAGCTTCACCTTTTCCACGATGGTCTTGGCGTCCAGGTCGGGACGGTCCGAGAGCTTCACCAGATCGCTGGAGCGGTCGATACCCTCCTCCCATTCGTCGCCTTCCACGTCGACATATACGGCCATGCGGCGGGTGTCGCTGGCGTCCAGAGCTACGTCCACCTTGCTCACCGTGCCGCTCACGCTGCTGTACACGGGCGCGCTGACAAAGCCTCCGGCCTCACCCAGCAGGGTGCCCACCTTCACCTTGTCGCCCTTCTTTACCACGGGCACTGCGGGCGCGCCGATGTGCTGGAACATGGAGAAGACGGCCTGCTTGGGCAGCGCGGCCTCGCGTATGGGCGCTGCGGCGCTCAGCTTGTTTTCTGCGGGATGCACCCCGCCTATTCTGAATGTTTTCATGCCTGGGCCTCCTTCTTTTCGGGTTCTACTTGCGGGGCCTTCTCCGCTGCGGGTGCTGCGGGTGCTTCCGTCCTGGGCTTGCGCGGGGGGAAGTTGAAAGCCTTGATGGCGCCGCGCGGACAGGCCTCGACGCACTTCAGACACATCTTACACTTGTCGGGGTCGATGTGGGCCAGATTGGTGCCCAGGGTGATGGCCTCGAACTTCTCGCAGGTCTTCACGCACTTGCCGCAACCGATGCAGCTGGCCTTGCACTCCTTCGTGGCCAGAGCGCCCTTGTCTTTGTTGTTGCAGAGCACGACCACCTTGCGGCCCTTCGGACCCTGGGGGCGCAGCTCGATGATGCCGCGCGGACAGGTCTTGGCGCAGGCGCCGCAGCCGGTGCACTTGGATTCGTCCACCTCGGCGATGCGCGTCACAGGGTTCACGGTGATGGCGCCGAAGAGACAGGCATGTTCGCAGTCGCCTTCGCCCAGACAGCCGTAGAGACACTGCGTCTCGCCCATGCCGGTCATATTCTGTATGCGGCACGAATGGGCGCCGTCAAACTCCACGCCGTGGGGCCTTGCGTCGCAGGTGCCCTGACAGCGCACCACGGCCACCTTGGGCGCTGCGGCCGAAGCCTGCAGACCGAGTATGGCGGCCACCTGTTCCATCACTTTCTGTCCGCCGGGCGCGCAGTTGAGGTCGCTCAGCGAACCGCTCTCACTGGCCTTCACGCAGGCGGCGGCGAAACCCGAACATCCGGGGTAGCCGCATCCGCCGCAGTTGGCCTGAGGCAGGACTTCTCCCACCTGCCCGATGCGCGGGTCCTCGTACACGGCGAACTTCTTCGAAGCCACAAACAGCACTACGGCGCTGATGAGGCCCACGAGGCCGAGCACGATGACAGCAATTAGAATTACGTTCATTATTTATTTAAAGATGATTGATAATACGACGATGGCCAGCAGCGGCAGCGCAAAGACCAGCACCCCGGCCCATCCTTTGGGGCAGGCGCTTTCGTCCCCTTTGTGTCCGCACAGAGAGGCTATTTTGCATCCGACGCAGTCGTTTGGCGTGTCCATTGGTATCAGTTTTTCAGCATTCTTCCCGCAAAGATACCCAAAATTGGGTACATGGCAAAATAAAACGGAGCTTTTTTCACGCTAAAGCCCCATTTTTCTTTTCCCCCGTCACTTCACGCTGACGGGAAAGACTTCGTAGTCGCCCCGCTCGCCCACTCTCTCGCTTTTCAGACAGTGTATGACGTATTCGCCGGGCTTAAACGGCACGCGCGGCGTCAGGCGGAAGGCGTCGTCGCCCCAGGGCGTGATGTCGAAGGCCTCCATGTCGAGCACGGTGTAGGGATTTTCGTCCATCTTCTCCTCCTTGAAGCGGCGGTACTGCGCTTTCTTTTTGAGGGGCACCATGATGAAGTCCGAGAGCACGGCATCTCCCGGATCGACCACGAGGGTGTCCTGCCGTCCCAGCAGCTGCATGGCACTCACGCCCCAGAGGTAGCGCACGACGTGCGACTTGAGCTGTATGTCCACTATTTTCCATCCGGGCTTCACCTCGGACGCCGTTGTCTCCGGCTGCACCTCTTCCAGGTGCCCGTTCACCAGCACCCACACGTGCCAACTTAAAAATATCAAAAATGCTACCATAATGCGGCCCCCGAGCCCCCTGAAGGGGAGCGTTGTATCGGTTATCGGTTATCGGTTATCGGTTATCGGTTATCGTTCTTCGTTTTTCGTTTTTCGTTTTTCGTTTTTCGTTCTTCGCGGCTATTCGCCGCAGACATCCTGCTCGGCTCAGCAGAGACAAGGGCGTCCTTCTCTCTGCGTTCGCCTCGGGCGGATGTTCACTCCGGCACTTTGTACCGGCTGCCTTCTTCATCAACGATGCGCCTGCGCCACTCGGGAGGATATCCCGGCCGGACGACGGGCCTCGGCCTGCCTCCGTGCGTCTTGAGCCAGCGGCCGTCGGCGTCGGCGGCTTTCTCGGCCATATCGTTGTATTTCACGATGATGCGCTGCGCCAGCATCATCCATTCGTCCATCATCTGCCCCGCGGCGCGGTGGCTGTAGGCGTTGAGCGCGGCACGACCTTCGGCTTCGCCTTTGGCCAGGGCTTCGCGCTCGATGTCGTCCTGCAGCGAGCGCCAGTCGCGCTCCAGGCGGTCGCGCTCCGAGGCGAGCTCGGGGAAGAGCTGGCAGTAGCGGCCGTACACCGTGTTGCTCACCCAGTTCTGCAGCCAGTAGGCGCTGCGGAAGCTGAAGTTGAAGGCGTCGCCCGTGTTGGGGTGGAAGCACTCGGGCACGCTCTGCAGACTGCCCGGATAGAGCGGCACGAGGGGTATCATGTTGGCGTCGTCGTTGCCGTACCAGAGACAGGCGCCCGCCCAGTCTGGCATCCACGCGCGCATCTCGGCCACATAGACGCAGGCCGTCTGCTGCGTCGAGATGGGCCTTTCGTTGAAGTACTTGACGCTGTCCACTTCCCACAGGAGCGGCGTCGGACGGTAGGGCATCCTGTAGGGCCCCGCCCCCACTCCGCTGTCGATGGCCAGGGGCGTCCCTTCGTAGTGGTCGCGCATCATGTCCTTGACGTCCTGACACGTGAGTTTCCTCTTGGGCTTCACCCAGAGGGGCAGCCTCTCGGCTTCGGTGTCGCCCATGGCGTAAGGCAGATAGCGCATCATGTCGCCCTCGCCCCAGCGGTGGAACCAGCTCCACACGCGTGCCTCGCAGACGCGCAGCGACACGAAGTCGGCCGGTGCGTAGGCGTCCCTGAAGGAGAAGTCCTCGTCGCGCCCCTTGAAGTAGCCCTTCCGTCGGGCAAAGCTGACGACGTCCTTGCTGTATCGGCAGCGCTCCGGGTCGTTGAGGGGGAAGCGCCCGATGCGGCTCTGGTTGGCGTGCGCCGTGATGCAGTCGTCGGGCACGCGCAGGGCCACCCACACGGCACCCTTTTCCTCTTTGCCCTTGCCGATCATCTCCATGAGCCACACCTCGTTCTTGTCGGCCACGGTGAAGGTCTCGCCCTCGCTGGCGTAGCCGTAGCGCTCCGTGATGTCGGCCATCACGCCGATGGCTTCTCGCGCCGTGCGTGAGCGCTGCAGGGCGATCTGCATCAGGCTGCCGTAGTCCACGATGCCGTCTTTGCCCTCCCACAGCTCCTCTCGTCCTTCGAAGGTGGTTTCCGTCACCGTCACCTGCCATTCGTTGGTCAGTCCGGCCACCTGAAAGGTCTCTCGCGCCTCCTCTATCTCGCCCAGGTAGTTACCCGTGTCGTAGTGGTATATGGGGCGCATCTCTCCCTTTTTGTGGGTGCCTCTGGGGAAGTAGAAGAGATATCCGTAACTGCCGTAATCATCAGCCGAATACGACACGATGACGCTACCGTTACTTGAAGCGCCCTTCCCCACGATGAGATTCGTGCAGGCTTCCGCCGTCTGCGATGCAAACATCATCGCGAGAAGGATGAACAGTCTGCAGAGATTTAAAGAAAACCAAGAAAACCCTTTTTCCATGTTGTCGACCATGTCTTTGATGCTGTGCCCGCACGATTTTCCTGGAGAACAAGCTCTCCGATAAAATCCTGCAGCCACACCATCAGTTCTTCCAGAACACAACCTGGAAAAAGAAAAACCTAAAAAACCGTCACGTGTTCTCATCTCGGATAGCATAATCATTTTATGCTGAAAAAGTTCTTTTGAAGCAATTTTATGCTGAGCATAGCGAGGCAATTTTAAAGATGGGGTGCGGGCTCTCTTGAGAGCACGTGAAGAGCGATGGAGAAAGCGGCTGTAGAGAGCTCGCTTTCTTAAAGACGATTATCCATCGCTCATAAAGGAAACGCCAGTTTCCGAACCCCAGCTATTTTCTTGGAATAGCAGCAAACAAGGTTTTCGTTTTTTTTTCGAGTTTTTAGATGTTTTCGGAATAATAATTTCCGTGATTTCTGTGTGCTATTAAAATATCCGTGTTAATCCGTATAATCCGTGGTTAATATTAGAGTTTTTCGATGTTAGAAATAGTTTTCTATCTTCAGCTTCGACGACCCTGCCGCCTTGAAGCTCATGTCGAGCCCCTTCACCGAGTGCGTCAGCGCACCGAACGAGATGTAGTCCACCCCGGCCTTGGCGTAGGGTATCATCGTCTCGAAGGTGATGCCGCCCGAGGATTCCGTCTCGGCGCGTCCGGCTACCAGCTGCACCGCCTTCGCCGTGGCCTCCGGCGTGAAGTTGTCGAACATGATGCGGTCGCAGCCCTCGCGGAGCGCTTCGTCCAACTCCTGGAAGTTGCGCACCTCGCACTCTATCTTGAGGTCCTTGCCCTTGGCCTTGCAGTAGGCCTTGGCGCGGCTGATGGCGTTGTGTACGCCGCCGCAGAAGTCTATGTGGTTATCTTTGAGCAGTATCATGTCGAAGAGGCCGATGCGGTGGTTCATGCCGCCGCCGATCTTCACGGCTTCCTTCTCCAGCATGCGCATGCCGGGCGTCGTCTTGCGCGTGTCGAGCACGTGCGTCTTCGTGCCGGCGTCGATGAGGGCCTGCTGGTATTTGTGCGTCATCGTGGCGATGCCCGACATGCGCTGCAGGATGTTGAGCATCAGGCGCTCGGTCTGCAGGAGGCTCTGCTCCTTGCCGCGGACGCTCATCACGATGTCGCCGGGCTTTACGGCGGCGCCGTCCTGGATGTACACCTCCACCTCGAGTGTCGGGTCGAAGCGGTGGAACACTTTTTTAGCAATCTCCACGCCGGCGAATATGCCGGCCTCCTTGATGAGCAGCTTGCTCTCTCCCATGGCGTCTTCGGGGATGCAGCAGAGTGTGGTGTGATCGCCGTCGCCGATGTCTTCGCTGAAGGCCAGGTCGATGAGTCTGTCGTTGAGTTCTTCTACGGATAACATAGTGTGTCGTTTTTGGTTAGGTTTCGGGTGCAAAGATACAACAAATATTTCTTTTTACCAAACTTTTCGGCTGCTATCTATCCTTAATTTATGTGCTTATTTTGTCCGTTGTTGTCCGGACGTCCTGTCGCTCAGTGTACGATGACCCAGTCGATGGGCGTGTAGCCTCCTGCCGACGTGTTGTTGTCTGCGGGGCTGTCGCCGTCGATGTCGTCAATGAGGTCGTCTTTGTATTCGGTGTGAAACACGCCGGTGGAGAACTCCACCGCACGCGATGCCGCCACGAACGCCGACGGCTCGATGACCACTGCCGTGCAACAGGGTTTGATGTAGGCTTTCATAATTGTCAATTATCAATTGTCAATTATCAATTGTCAATTATCAACTGTCAATTATCAATTACCAACTCCTCTCCCCATGCGGTGTTGACGGTGAAGAGCGTCCCCGTGGTGAGCCAGGTGCCGCGCACTTCGGTGATGCGGTTCATGAGGAGGGGCGCCGTGACTCTTTTGTTGCAGAGTATGGTGTTGGTATCTTTGTCTCTCATCGTCACGAAGAATTCCTGGTCGAAGACCTCGGCGAAGCTGGGGCAGAAGGTGTAGAACGTGAGTGCTGCCGGGGTTGTCTGGGGCACGTCGCAGTTGATGTACATGTTGCCGCTGTGCTGTGTGACCACTTGGTCGCCTGGAAGGAGATTGATGTAGGTACGGTTTAAGACAATGGTGATTTTGTTGAGTCGGGCGAGGTTGGCGGGGCTGTCGTTGATGACGATGCGGAGTCCGGTCTTGATACGGGCCATGATGACGGATTGTGTCGTGGTGTTTTCGTCCACCGTCACCGTCTTCCTGGCGCTGAAGGTGTTGCCGCTGCGCACCTGATTGTCGGTGTCGTCCAGCTCAAAGTCCGAGGCCACAAAGGTGAGCGTGTGCGACCCATAGTCCAACACCAACGAAGGGCTCCCAAACGCCCCGCCGGCTCCGCCGCCAGCAGCTCCGCTGCCGCTGCCACTGCCGCTACCGCTGCCGCCAGATTCTCCCGCCGTCTGTTTCAGCAGAAGTGTCTCACCCTCATATATATAAAGGTAGTTCACTCCCGCATCCGTCAGCCCAACGGGGTCGGTTTTGGTCATCGGGCTGGTGTTGAAGGTCAGGCCCTCGAACACAAAGCGCACCCGCGCCTTGCCCGGGGGCAGCGTCTCGGAGGACTCTGCGCCGTTCTGGAGGTTTACACTCTGTTGATTCTCACTGTCCAGCAAATCGTTTGCCGGGGTCGTCGTGCATGCAGCAACCATGATCAGGCTGAGGCACGACATTAAAATTTTTCTCATAGCGGAAATAATTTTAATGATTAAACATAATTTAAATTTGTCGTGTCTCTGCACCCGAAAATGCAGCCGAAAAATTAAATTGGCGCAAAAGTATGGCGAATTTGTGCAGCGGAGGTCTTTTTGTCGAAAAACTTTACCCTAAAATGCGTTTTTCGGTGAAAATAGTGTCAAAAGCGGATGAAGAGAATGAAAAATGGGAAATTTAACATCGAAAAACACGGAATACTCTAAAACAAACCACGAATCTCACAAATCTCACGAATACCTTGGTTGCAGATCTTAAAAGAAAACCCAAAAAACAATAGAAAACCAAAAAAACCGTGAGCAGACAACGCGAGCTGACATTTTGAGGAAAATAGCTGGGGTTCGGAAACTGGCGTTTCCTTTTAGAGCGATGGATTATCGTCTTTAAGAAAGCGAGCTCTCTACAGCCGCTTTCTCCATCGCTCTTCACGTGCTCTCAAGAGAGCCCGCACCCCATCTTAAAAATTGCCGCATTACATTCGGCATAAAATTGCTCAGGTTACACCTTCGCATAAAATAAATTAGTCGATAACCGATAACCGATACAACGTCAATGGTCAATGTTCAGCTCCTGCACCATCGCATCCACACCGGGCCAGCCGGTGAGGAACTTCACAAGATTGCCCTCTCTGTCGTAGATAAGGTAGTGGGGAATGGCTGCTCTGTAGCCCGGGATCTGCATGGCCTCCATCCTGTCCTTGGGCACCATGTAGTGGTCGCCGCCGTGGCGGGCAACACGGGAGAGCCATTCGCCGGTGCTGCTGCTCGTATTCGTGATATAGACGAAGTCCACACCGCGGGCCGTCAGCGAGTCCTTCACCGACTCCATCTCCTTCATGCCCTTCACGCAGGGGCCGCACCACGTGGCCCAGAAATCGACGAAGACGATACGCCCCTTGTGCCCCGCCACAATCTGAGGCAGCCACGTCTCGGGCGCACCCTCGGGCAGGTCGCGCCACACACCCTTGCTGTCGGGACGGTCCTGAAGCAGTTGGTCACGCACCTGACAGATCTGCTCCCGGAACTCGGGCGAGAGAGCATTGAGCTCGTCATCACGCACAGGACGGCAGGCCTTGACGCGCGTCATCACCGCCTTGGCGGCATCCAGTTCCGCATACCACCGGCCCAGAGGCGTGCTCTCCAGCCCGTTGGCCAGGATGTATTCCCTGCCGCTGACGGAGCGGTAGAACTTTAGGCAGGAGAGGAAGCCGAGCGTGCTGCGGTAGAAGGTCAGCTCGGAGGCGTGGGGGTCCTTATAGGTGAACTGCCGCTCGAACATCGCCAGCGAGTCCGCGTCGCGCGTCAGACCCCACATCTTCTTCGAAAAGGCGTAGTCGCCGAGCTTATGCAGGTAGTCCTGCTCGATGAGCATCCTGCGGAAGGCCTTCTCTTCGTCCGGGAGGCCGAGCGAATCCAACTGATGCACCACATCCTGAAACTCGCGCCAGCACCCCTCGCGCCACTCGTCGAAGGTGTCGCCGTAGTGGGCCTTGGCATACGCCTTGTCGTAGCCGAGCCTGATGCCCTTCATGCGGAGGGGCAGAGGCAGCTCGAAGGACGCGCCCCCGATGCGGACGGCCTTGGAGAGGAGCTCGCGCAGCCGCTGCGTGGTGATGCTGTCGCCGGGGGTGTTCTTCTGGTAGTCCGTATAGGCCTGGAAGGCGGCGCGGTCGAAGTCGAAACGCACGGTGTCACCGGGGAAGAGCATGATGTCCAGGCCGGCGAACTGATGCTTCAGCGGATAGCAGATGTCCCACACGAGGGTGAAGGTGCCGGCGGTGGTATCGCGTGTGACCTCGGGGTAGGCGTTGTCCTTAAGGTTCTCGTTGTTACCCCAATAGGCCGGAGGATAGGAGTTGTCGCCGATTTTATAGTTGACATGCCGTCCCAGGATGACGGCGGGAGCGCTCTGTCGCTTCCACGGCGTAGACAGCGTCTGGGCGAAGGACGTAAGACAGGCGCTCAGCATCGCGGCAAGGACCGGAAGAAATACGGTGAAGTGACGTGTTTTCATAGCAAAATGTTCAAAATACAAGTGCAAAGATACGAAATAAAGTTTAAAGTTTAAAGTTTAAAGTTTAAAGTTCAATGAAAATTGCGGTCAATTCAAGAATTTTTCGTAACTTTGCGGGCAATTAAGGTAAAAAAACTCAGGACACAATGAAAAAACTGATTTTCCCCATCCTTTGCGGCTGCGCCATGGCATTCAGCGCATGCAGCAACAACGACAACGACATCACACCCGCAACACCCGCCATCGCAGCAGACAGCGACAAGCCCGCCACCGAGATCTTCGTGCAGGGACAGCGTCTCGACGAGGCCGCACAGACCAAAGGCGCCTTCGCTCAGACACGCGTCAACATCCCCGAAGAGCCGCAGACCTACACCAAGTATCCCTTCGCCAACACCGCCGAAGGCTGGGAAGTGGCCCGCTTCAGCATCCGCGCCGACGGCTACATCCCCGGATACATCGACCAGAGCTCCACACTCTACTACGGTCGCCCCGTCGGCCAGCAGGGTAAGAACAGAGGCCGCGTGAGCAGCGCCTATCCTTACGGACGCTACAACGACCGCGACTACGACTACACCAAGGTGAGCCAGAAGACGGGCAACAACATCGGCCTCTTCCGCTACGTGCTCGACCCCGACAAGGATAGCCATAAGGCGCAGCTCGCCATCCTCGAGCAGCCCTCCGTGGTCGACATCCTTCAGGATGAGATAGACGACAAGAAGAAAAACCTGGATAAGGCTTACGAATGGATGGCCTTGGAGGCTGCCAACCCCGGCTACCTCGACAAGCACGTGCACTGGTACGTGGTGAAGGAAGTGGCCGGCAAAGGCTACTGGCACGTGAACGGCGTCATCGTGGACGAGGAAGTGCCCGACGCCCGCTCCAACGGCTTTGCTAACGTGCCCAACGATGTGGAGATTGACATCCACCAGCAGATTCATCAGGACTGGAACGAGATTAAGACCTCCGTACACATCCGCACCGACTGCGAGAGCGTGAAGATCAACATCCCCTTGGCCTACGAGGACATCGTGGAGCAGGACGACTTCGCCATCCGCGTCTATGACTTCTACTACAAGGAATACGTCATCAGCCACACCATCACCCACGACGCCAACGGCATCACCATCGAGATCAGCAACATCCCCGCCACCCTCATTCAGGAACTGAAGGATAACTACGGCGACGGCCTGACGGTGGAGATCCACAGCTACTGCACCACGGACGATATCTGGGAGCAGCTCAAGGAGAGCAAGGTGACGAAGCTGGGTAAGCCCTGCACCGTGAAGGGACAGATCACCACAGCCTACGATCCCGAGAAGAAGCAGCTCATCTACGCGCCGAAGAACTGAGCATGACCTCGGCGTCCATCGTCACCTACGACCACCATCTGCTCGACATAGAGCCGACGCTGAGGAGCCTGCTGGATTCTCCCGTGGACGCCATTTACGTCATCGACCACTCGGAGCACATGTTCCAGCTGGAGCGTGAGCTCGCAGAATACGAGAAAAACTACATACGCAAACGACCCGACATGAAGTCCCGCCTCAGGCAGGGCTTCATGTTGCGTTATGTCAGGCACCGCAACAACGGATACGGCGGCGGACACAACGTGGCCATACGCATGGCGCGCGAGGCCGGCAGCGAATACCATCTGGTGGTGAACCCCGACGTGTGGTTCGGCCACGAAGTGGTGCCCGTCTTGCAGGCCTATATGACGACCTACAAAGACGTGGCGCAGATGATGCCGCAGATACGCTTCCCCAACGGAGAGCCCCAGCGTCTGGCCAAGCTGCTGCCCACCCCGCGCAACATCTTCGCCCGCGCCCTCAAAATAGGCGGCGGAGAAGAGAGGAATCAGCGCTACGAGCTGGTGCCCACGGGACTCAGGCGCATCGTCAACGCACCCTATCTCTCGGGCTGCTTCATGTTCCTGAGGATGAAGGCGCTGGAGGAGGTGGGCGACTTCGACGAGAAGCACTTCTTCATGTACGCCGAGGACATCGACCTGACGCGACGGCTCCACCGCCGGTGGCGCACGCTGTACTTCCCGAAGGTGGTGGTGTATCACAAGTTCAACCGCGCCAGCCACCGCAGCTTCAAACTGTTCGTGACGCACGTGTGGAACATCGTGAAATACTTCAACCGCTACGGATGGATACGCGACGCGGAGCGCGACCGCATGAACGCGCGCGTCGTCAAGCAATATTTCTCTGCTCCAGACCGTAGCCTCTGAGGCGGTCTTCGCGCAGCAGCACAGCACTGATGATGATGGCCACCAGGCCGAAGAGGGCGAAGACGACCATCGTCTCCGTATAGTCCACCGTGCCCGTCAGGGCGTCGGTGTTGCGCTGGTTGACCTTGCCGATCCACACGGGGACGAGGGCCAGGCCGATGTTCTGGATGTAGAAAATCAGCGCGTAGGCCGTGCCCAGCAGCTTCATGGGGATGATCTTGGGGACGGAGGGCCACATGGCCGAAGGCACCATGCCGAAGCTGACGCCCAGCAGCGTCATCATGACGATGGCCAGAGCCCAGTGGCAGAGGGGCAGCGCCAGTGCGGCGTGCACCAGGAAGAGCAAGACGGAGCCCAGGAGCATCAGCGTGGCGCCGCGGCCGTAGCGGTCGTAGAGCGAGCCGAAGAAGGGCGTGAGGAAGATGGTGCCGAAAGGCAGCATGGCCGGGATGAGACCCGCCAGCGAGTCGGAGACCTCGTACTTGACGACCATCAGACGCGTGGCGAACTTGAGGAAGGGGAAGACGCCGGCGTAGAACATCAGGCAGAGCAGCGCGATGCACCAGAAGCCGCGGTTGAAGACGAGCAGACGCAGGTCGGAGAAGCGGAACGTCTCGCCGCTCCCCTGCTCCGCCGCCCCGGCGGCAGCGGCATCGCGGTCGAAGGCGCGGTCGATGATGCAGTAGAAGAGGAAGAAGATCATGCCGATGAAGAGCATCACGGCGCCCAGACCCACGCTGTGGTGCGCATGGCCCAGCCACTGGGCAAAAGGCAGGGAGAAGGACAGCGCCACGGCGGTGCCGATGCGCGCCAGGGCCACCTGAAGGCCCATGGCGAACGCCATCTCGTGACCCGAGAACCACTTGACGATGACCTTGCTCACGGTGATGCCCGCTATCTCGCAGCCCACGCCGAAGAGGGCGAAGCCCGCACTGGCCCAGATGACCTGCAGCCCGTAGGCTCCGAGGCCGAAAGGCAGCTCGACGACGCCGTCGAGGTCGTGAGAGAGGGCCCACCACTTGACGAGCGCCCCCACGAACATCAGCCCCGTGGAGAGCACGCCGGCGATGCGTATGCCCCAGCGGTCGAGCACGACGCCGCCAACGAAGAGCAGGAAGAGGAAGACGTTGAAGTAGCCGTAGCTGCCGGAGAAGAAGCCGTATTCGTCGCTCGACCAGCCCAGTCCGCCCTGCTCCACGGGGAGTGTGAGCAGCGGTTCCAGGGGCGACATGACGTCGGCGAAGAAATACCCGAACGCCATCGTGGCGCTCAGAAGACCGAGGGTTAAAAAGCGGTATAATTTGTTATTCACTTCTTCTTCTGTTCTTCCGCCATTTTTTGCAGGGCTTCGAGGCGGGCGGCCATGCCGCTCATGCGCTTGGGGTCGTTCTTATGCTGGTCGCGGTAAGCCTTGAGCTTGGCCAGAAGCTTGGCGTCGTCGGTCGTCTTGCGCAGGTACCACATGATGAGGATGCTCGTCAGACCGGAGAGGAAGTAGTAGTAGCAGAGACCGCTGGAGTAGTTGTTGAAGATGAAGAAGAACATCAGCGGCATGATGTACATCATGTACTGCATCATCTTCATCTGCTGGGCCTGATCGCCCGACATCGAGTGCTGCTGCTGGCGCATGGAGATCCACGTGTTGACGATGTTCGTCAGACAGAAGAGCAGACAGAAGATGGAGAGGTGGTCGCCGATAAGCCAGAGGTCGGTGTTCCAGCGGAGCAGCTCGTCGTAGCTCGAGAGGTCGTCGGCCCAGAGGAAACGCTCGCCGCGCAGCTGGATGCAGTTGGGCACGAAGTTGAAGAGCGCAATCCAGATGGGCATCTGGATGAGCATCGGCAGACAGCCGCCCATGGGCGAGACGCCGTACTGCGAATAGAGCTGCATCATCTCCTGCTGCTTCTTCATGGCGTCCTCCTGGCGGGGATACTTCTCGGAGAGCTTGTCAATCTCGGGCTTGAGCACACGCATCTTGGCCGAAGAGAGGTAGCTCTTCTTCGTGGTGGGATAGACCAGAATCTTGACGATGACGGTCAGCAGGAGCAGCACCACACCCATCGACAGACCCCACGAGGTGAGCCAGTAGAAGAGCGGCATGATGATCCAGCGGTTGACCCACTTGAAGAGCGGCCAGCCCAGATAGACGAGATCTTCGAGCTCGGGAGACTCCGAGGTGAGGGCGAGCTTGTTGTGGGCCTTGAGGATGTGGAAGTCGTTGGGACCCACGTACATCTGCAGGCGCGTCTGCCCCGCCCCGCTGCCGTCGAAGGGCACCGAAAGAGCGGCGTCGTACTGCTTGAGGTTGCCCGTGCCCTTCTCCTGGGGCGCGGAGTGCAGCGTGGCCTCGGTGAAGCCGTCGGGCGTGAGGAGCACGCTGGAGAAGAACTGGTTCTTGAAAGCCACCCACGCCAGAGGCTCGTCGGGCGACTCGGTCTTCTCCTTCGTCTCGTTGAGGTAGTCGGTGTCGCCGTCCGTCTCGCGGAAGGTGAGCGAGGCGTAGCGCTGCTCGAAGTCGAAACCCTTCTCCTGCTGCGCGGCCATGCTGTGCCACTGGATGAAGAGCTTGTCGGAACCCGGCTGCAGCAGCGGCGAGAGGCCGCGGGAAGAGAGCGTGATGTTGACCATGTAGCTCTCGGGCAAGAGCTCGTAGTGAATGTCGAGATGGCGCTCCTCGGAGCCAAGACGCATCGTGGCGGCGCGGCCCGTGTTGCCCAGGACGCGGAAGGTGTACTGCTTCGTGTCGATGTTCTCGCCCTTGCCCGAGAGCTGGAAGTAGAGCTCGCTGCTGTCGGGGCGCAGGATGGCGATGGGGCGGCCCTGACGGTCCTTGTAGCCCAGGAGGCGCGCACCCTCGACGGCGCCGCCCTTCGTGTTGAGCATCAGCTCCATGAGGCCGTTGGAGAGCACGAGGCGACGGCCTTCCGTGCCGCGCTGGTCGAAGAAGAGCGCAGAGGAATCCTCGGCAGCCTGTGCGGCAAGCTGTGCGGCACGGGCCTCCTCGGCCTCGGCCTGAGCGCGGCGCACCTGCTCCTCGACCTGAGCGATGGAGTCCTGCTGGCGGGCCAACTCGGCGGCCTGCTCGGCGGAGGGCTGGCTGTACCAGGAGAAGCCGATGAGCACCAGGGCGATGAGAATGAATCCGGTAACGGTGTTTTTATCCATAATATACGTTGTTTTCAAAAGATGTTACACAATTCGGCGGACAAAGGTACGAAATAATTTATTATTTCCGGCCCTTTGGCGGCATCTTTGTGACCCAAGCGGGGGATTTTGCTCCGAGCGGCTTATCTGCCGAACTTGACGGAGTGCGTGCGGCCCCCATGCTGCCACACAACGACATAGACGCCGGCGGGCATCGAAGCCATCGAAAATCTCTCGTCGGAGCGGAAACTGCCGACAGGACGCCCCGAGAGGTCGAAGACGCGCGCCGTGAAGCCCAGAGCGGCCGCATCGTCGGCCCCGAAATGCAGCTCGCGGGTGAAGGGGTCGTAGGCCAAAGCGTAGTCTGCGGACTCCGAGGCACGGGGCGAAGCAACGGAAAGCGGCCGGTCGCGGTCGGGCTCCAAGAGGAAGAGGCGGTTGGAGCTGGTGGCGTTGCGGGCGTCGTTGGTGTAGCTGAGCAGCGGCGTGCCTTCGGCATAGCTGCCGCCGCTGAGATTGGCGATGTGCTGCGTGTGGACGTTGAGCAGGTTGAAGCGCCCTTCCCTGCCCTGCGGCACAATCTCCCACTGCTGGCGGGGATCGCCGGCATCGGGCGCGGCGACCGCAAGCGGCGTGCCCACATTGGTCGTGGGGGTCGTCTCCCCTTGAGTGGGGTCCGTGAGCGCCAAAGAAGCGGCGGCGTTGAGGATGAGGAAACGGCCGTCGGGAAGCGGCTGCAGCTCCCAGAAGCTGCTCCCGTCAGTCGTGGCGGGCGTCAGCTGCACGACACCCGTGCCCGAGAGGCCCACGGGAATCTTCGGGCCGCTGCCCAGGATGCGGTAGTAGCACTCCTCGGGCACAAAAGGATCGGGCGGACGGCGTCCCTCGAAGGCCTCGCTGAGGAAGGCGCAACGCGTGCGGATGAAGGACTTGAGGTCGGAGACGTAACTGCTGTAGCTGGAATAAAGCACCAGCTCGTGGTACATGCGCACATCGATGCCCCACTTCTGATAGTTGAGCGCCTGAGAGGCCGAGAGCAGAGCGGCGAGGCTGTCCGTTTTGGCCAGCAGAAAGTCCTCGATGCCGGCCGCGAGGAGCTCCTCATAGCGGTCGCAGACACGACGTTGGAACCAGGGGTCCTGCCACATGCGCTGAATCCACGCCTTAGAGCCGCTGTAGGCCTCGTCCGCCATGAGCAGACGCAAGGTGGAGGAATAGCGCCAGTCGTTGTTGTAGGCGATGTCGTAGTCCCACAAAGGACCGAAGAAGAGGCGGTCGTCGCCGCGCTCCTTATAGAAATAGGTACTGTAGAAACCGTCGACATTGGCCGTCAGCTCCGTGCAGATGTACCAATCGACGAGCGAGGCCGTATCGACAAAAGCCCTGTAGCCCGTCTCGGGATCGGTGAAAGAAGACGAAGACAGGGCACTCTCGAAGCGGGCGATGTGCTGCTTGACGTAGGCGGTCTGGCGCGCGAGAATGTCCTCATCGTCAGGATAATGGATGCGCACGGGCGCGTCGTATATGGCGGTGCGGAAGCTGTTGCCGTCCATGAAACCGTCGGTCTCCAGAAGATAGCCGCCAGAGATGTCGTCGCCGGGGGCCAGAGGCACCGCCTGCTCCGTGATGTTCACACGGTGGGGACGCACCTCCACCTGGTCGCTGATCTGATAGGTGCCCTGATAGACGCCGTTGAGCGTGAAATCGACAAAACGCACCGCGGGATTGAAGGGCAGCGACTTGGGCTCGGAAGGGCCTCGAAGGGCGGCGCAGAAGAGACCCATCTCCGAGGTCAGAGCGTTGCGAATCATCGTCTTGTCGCCGGCATTGGCCAGGAGCGTCCACTTCTTGGCGTTGGCGTAGCCCTTGCCCAGGAACTTCTCCTTATTCAAAAACTTGAAGCGGTAGGGCTTCTTGGCAAGACCCCACGTGGAGTTGCCGCGGCCGCGCACGGAGACCGAGTCGTAGAAGGTCAAGACGTCCGTCTCGTCGACATAGCGCATGCGGCAATATTTGTAGTCCGTCTTGCTCTGGATGCCGCCGCCGTCGAAGGTGGTGAGGTAGAGGGCCGGGAGATTCGTCTGACGCTTGTATTGCGCACAGAGCGTCGCCGGCACCAGAAGGAGCGCCGCAAGGAAAAAGAGTAAAAGGCCGCGTCTGAACCCCATATTACACACTTTGACGGGGCAAAGATACAGAATAAAATTGAAAATTGAAGATTGAAAATTGAAAATTCATGTTTTTTTTCGTAACTTTGCGGCCGTGAAACGCATTTTTGTCTATATTCTCGCAACGTTGTGCGTCCTCTCCGAAACGACGGCGCAGGTGGACAGCCTCAACATCAAACAGATGGAGGCCGCAAAAGTCATGAAGCCCGTGAACTGGAACGCCAACCGCGCCTGGCACAGCTTCAACCTGGCCGTGCCCGTGGCCGCCGTGGGCTTCGCCCTGATGCCCGCCGATCACGCCACACGCGACGCCGTAGTTGAGCGTTGGGACAACGACGGCATCAACTGCCGCGTGGACGACTACGTGCAATATCTGCCCGTGGCCACACAGGTGGCGATGGTGCTCGGAGGCATGGAGGGGCGCTCGAAAAACCGATGGAACGCCCTCGTGGCCGACGCCATGGCCGCCGCCATGATGGCCGCCGTGGTCAACGGCATGAAATACAGCATCGACCGCGACAGGCCCAACGGCGGCAGCGGCAGCTTCCCCTCGGGACACACGGCCACGGCCTTCATGGGCGCCACACTGCTGGCACACGAATACGGACACCGCTCCGTGTGGATCCCCATAGCGGGCTACACAGTGGCTACGGGCGTGGGCATGATGCGCGTGCTCAACAACAAACACTATCTGAGCGACGTCGTCGTGGGCGCCGCCATCGGCGTGCTCACGGCAGAGCTGGGCTACTGGGCCTCGGACGCCATCTTCAACAACCGCAAGACCTACAAAGCCAAGGGCCTGCGGCTCCACCGCATCTGCAACACGGTGTACGAAAACTGATCAAAGCACCCCGCCCCGTCGGGACTCACGGGCAATGACGCCCGTCAGGAGGAGCAGGGAAATGAGGTTGGGGATCGCCATGAGGCCGTTGGCCAGATCGGAGAAACTCCAGACGGCGTCGAGCTGGCGCGTGCCGCCGATAAACACCATGAGGATGAACAGCACGCGATAGACCCAGATGACATAGCGGCTGAAACGGCTTCCGCCGAGATACTCGACACACTTCTCGCCGTAGTAAGACCATCCGAGGATGGTGGAGAAGGCAAAGGTGATGATGCCGAATGTCAGCAGCGGCGTGCCGATGACGGGAATGGTGGCAAAGGCGTGTTTCGTGAGCGTGGCGCCGTTGGCGAAGGTGATGCCTTGATGGGCCAGCACGGAAGAGACGATGACCATACCCGTGAGCAGACACACCACGACCGTGTCCCAAAACGTGCCCGTGGAAGAAACCAGAGCCTGACGCACGGGAGACTTGGTCTGAGCCGCAGCGGCCACGATGGGCGCGGAGCCCATGCCGCTCTCGTTGGAGAAAAGGCCGCGGGCCACACCGTAGCGGATGGAGAGAATCATCGACACCCCGACAAAGCCGCCGCCGGCAGCCTCGGGCGTAAAAGCGCTCTGAATGATCATCAGCAAGGCGTCCCACACATAGTGACCGTTGAGGATCAGAATCCAGACACAACCCATCACATAGAGCACGGCCATGAACGGCACCAGCGCCATGCAGACACGGGCGATACCCTTCACGCCGAACAGCACCACGAGCGCCACAAAGAATGCCACGAGAGAAGACACCAACTCCGTCGAAACGAGATAGGACTCGTGGCAGAGCACGGCGATGGCGTTGCATTGCACCATGCTGCCGATGCCGAAAGAAGCGAAAACGGCGAGGGCGGCAAAAAGCACACCCAGCCACTTGAGCCCGAGGCCGCGGTGGAGCACATACATGGGACCGCCCACCATGTGACCGTCGCGGGTCTTCACGCGATAGTGCACGGCCAAGAGCGACTCGGCATATTTGGTGGCAATGCCGAACACGCCCGAGATCCAACACCAGAAGACGGCTCCGGGACCGCCGAGGGAGATGGCCGTCGCCACGCCGATGATGTTGCCGGTGCCGATGGTCGCCGCCAGGGCCGTGGCCAAAGCTCCGAACTGGGAGACATCGCCCGAGGCGCCCTTCTCCGAAGTGACGGAGAGACGGATGGCGCGGAAGATGTGGCGCTGGGGAAACTTCAGGCGGACGGTAAGCCAGATGTGCGTTCCGAGCAGGAGAATGACCATGGGCCATCCCCACAGGATATCACTGAGTGTCTGTATCATTTTTTCAATTCGTCGGGATTAATTTCACGTATAAACTTGGCCGTGAAACCGGCTTCGGCCACAGCCTCGACAATATAGTCGGGCGAGAGATTCACGCCGCGCACCAGGGCCTGACGGCGGCGGAAGGACACCTCGCAGTCCTCAATGCCCTCCATGTGGCGGATGTAGCTGCCGAGCACGCTCGCAGCGTCCTGACTGGGAAGGTCGTCCACGCTGAAGAGCATCGTCACGGAGACGGCACGGCGCGTCTGCAGCACGCCGCTGGCGTCGCGCTGGCTGACATAATACTCCTTGCCGGGAACATACTGGGACGACTGATCTTCAGAGTGTTTGCCGGCGTAACGGCGCAGATGGAGCCAGTGCATCACGTAGCCCACTACGGCGAGCACTGCAATAAGCAGAATGCAGGGCGTGCACCAGGGGGCCACGGAGGCCATGATGCCGGAATGGAAATCGGGCAGATGAGGCAGGAAGAGGCCTCGCGGCAACTTGGTGTCCGTCAGGAAGCCCATAAAGATGCTGAAGGTGAAGATGCTCCCGAGATAAATCAGGAAAATGCGCCAGCCGAAAGCGTTGCGCAACAGGTTCAGACCGCGCAGGTTGAGCGCCGTGCCCAGCATGAGGAACACCAGAACGGCACCGGGGGTGATGCCCTTCATGAGCAAAGCAGCAGCAATGGGCACACTGCCTGTGGCACAAACGTGCACGACGGGAATCAGGACGAGCGCCAGAAGATTGGACAGCACAGAGTCGCCCTGGAAAGGCACAAAGACCATGATGACCGAGCCAAGAAGGAGGCCAATCAGGAGCCAGAGACCCACGTAGCGGGGCATGCGTATAAAGCCATAAAAGAGAGTCTTATGTAGAATCTTCAGGAAAGAAGGCGAAGAGGAAACCTCTGCAATTTCTCCGCCGTGGAACATGCGGCGACGATGGTGAGACTTGTGCTCCTGCTCGTCGGGAGAAGTGGTGACCAGAAGACCGGCAAAAATCGCGGTGACAAAGGATATCACGATACGGATGAAGGCAAAGGGAAAACTGATCATAGACCAGGCTGCCAGGAAACCGTCGGGACCCGACTGCGCGGAGGAAATCAGGAAGGAAATGCTGGCACCCTTGGAAGCACCGCCGCGACGCAAATCGATGGCAGCGCCGACGGAACGCCCCGAACTCTCGGGGCGCATCAGACCGTGAACGGCAGCGCGGATGACATTCTTAAATCCGGGATGAGAGAAACGCTTGTAACTTCCACCCGAAGGAAATATGACATGCAGAATGCCGTCAATGAGGAAGCCCAGAAGAAGATAAGGCGCAACGACGGCAGCCAAATACCACGCTGCAGTCAGAGTGTTGATGAAATATTCCACGATGATATTAACATTGTGCATTATTCGGGCACAAAATTACAAAAAAAATGTCACAAAATTTGCCTGTAACTCAAAAAAATATTACCTTCGCAGCGTAATTGGAAACAGGACATGCATATTTGCTACATTATTGCCATGCAGGCTGAGGCGCAGCCGTTCATCGATGCCTTCAACGTGAAGGAGCAGGAAGGCGCGTTCGCTCCCCTGCCCTGCCGCCTCTATCAGGGCGAGCCGAAAGCCGGAAAAAAACTGAGTATCGTCACCCTGGGACGCCAGCACGAGCGCGACCTCGTGGGCTGCGAAGCGGCCTCTGTAGCCACACTGGCCGCCGTGGAAAAGCTGCATCCCGACCTCGTGGTGAACAGCGGCACCTGCGGCGCGTGGGCCCGCAAAGGCGCCGATATCGGCAAGGTGTATGTGGCTGACAGCGTGATGTTTCACGACCGGCGCGTGCCCGGCGACGACGACTGGGACACTCAGGGGCTGGGCAACTACCCCGTGTGGGAAGGCAGCATGGAACTGGCTGAAAAGCTGGCTTTGGAAACCGGGAAAGTGACCACCGGCTCGAGCCTCGACCTGCAGCCCTGCGACGAAGTCATCATTGAGCGCGAAGGCGGAGAGCTGAAGGACATGGAGGGCGCCGCAGTAGCTTTTGTCTGCTCGCTGACGGGCGTGCCCGTGATGCTCGTCAAGAGCGTGACGGATCTCTGCGACGACAGCGCCCCCACCCTGGAGGCATTTCTGAAAAACCTCCACCTGGCGTCGGAGCGTCTGGCGGAGGTTAACAGAAAAGCCGTAGAGCTGTTGCTCAGCTGATATTTTTGCGTATCTTGGTGAGATAGGCCCCCAAGCCCTCCTCGTCGCGGTTGTCGATGAGGCCGATGAGTTCTTTGAGCTCAGAGCGTATCTGCTCCACATGGTGCTTGGTGCGGGGGTTGAAGAGGATTTCACGCAGAAGCGTGTCGTCCTCCGAGAGCACGCCTTTGGCAATGTTGAGATGACGCTTGAAGGTGGTGCCGGGAGCGTCCTGACGCTTCATCACGGCGGAGAAGACGAAGGTGCTCACAAAAGGCACGGAAAGGCTGTAGGCCATAGCCTCATCGTGCTCCTCAAAGCTGTATTCGTGAACATTGAGCCCCAAACGGCGGTAGAGGTCGAGGAAGAAGACGCGACCCAGATAGTCGCCCTCGTTGATGACGATGGCGTTCTCCGAAGAGAGCGCACCGAGATTGGCAAACGTGGGACCGAACATGGGATGCGTCGAACAATAGTGACGCCCCGTCTTCTCGTAGTATTCGCGAAAACCGGTCTTCACCGACGAGATGTCGGAGAGGATACAGTCCTCGGGAAGATGCGGGATCACCTCGTCGAAGACCTGAAGCGTGTATTTGAGCGTCACACAGTTGATGACCAGATTGGGACGGAAGGCGTCGATCTCGTCCATCGAGGTGAAACGCTGCGTGTTGTAGAGAAAACGCATGCGCTTGGGGTCCACCTCATAGACGGCACACTCGTGGTCGAAGGAAAGCAGGTCGACGAAGAAAGAACCCATCTTTCCGGCACCGAGAATAAGAATCTTCATAAGGCGGAGGAGTTTACTGGTTGATGATCTTCATCTGCTGCTGCACACTCTCTTCGTGGATGTGCTCGAAGATGGCTTTGACACACTCGGGAGAGATGCCGACGAGGCTGCCCTGAGCGCCGCGCTTGTCGAGAATCTCGGTGTAGCGCTGCGTCTGCAGAATGGTCATGTCGTGCTCCTTCTTGTAGCGGCCGATCTCGCGGCACACCTTCATGCGCTGGCCGAGGATGTCGATCAGCTGGTCGTCGTATTCGTCAATCTGTTTGCGCAGGGCGTTGATGCTCTCCGAGGGAGACACCTCCTGACGGATCACCAGCTTGTCGAGGATGAAGTCCAAAACCTCGGGCGTCACCTGCTGCTTGGCATCGCTCCAGGCCTTGTCGGGATCGCAGTGGCTCTCCACGATGAGACCGTCCATGCCCAGGTCCATGGCCTGCTGACAGAGCGGAGCAATCAGGTCGCGACGGCCGCCGATGTGGCTGGGGTCGTTGACAATGGGCAGATCGGGATAACGGCGCTTCAACTCAATGGGCAGCTGCCACATGGGCAGATTGCGGTAAATCTTATTGTCGATGCTGGAGAAGCCGCGATGGATAGCACCAAGACGCTCGATGCCGGCGCCGTTGATGCGCTCCAAAGCACCCACCCAGAGCTCGATGTCGGGATTGACGGGGTTCTTCACGAAGACGGGAATGTCCACACCCTTGAGCGCATCGGCAATAGCCTGAACGGCAAAGGGATTGGCCGTCGTGCGGGCGCCGATCCACAGAATGTCGATGCCGTGCTTGAGACAAAGCTCCACGTGCTCGGGCGTAGCCACTTCCGTAGCTGTGAGCATGCCCGTCTCCTGCTTGACGCGCTCCATCCAGGGCAGCGCCTTCTCGCCGTTGCCCTCGAAGCCTCCGGGCTTTGTGCGGGGCTTCCAGATGCCGGCACGAAACATGTGGCATCCTTTGGTGGCAAGCTGCAGGGCCGTCTTCATCACCTGCTCTTCGGTTTCGGCCGAACAGGGACCGCTGATGACAATGGGACGGGCCAGGTCACTGGGCAAATTCAGGGGTTTGAGTTTCAGTTCCATAATGGTATGATAATTTGTTGATTATTAGACGATTGATGTTACTTCATAATGGCTTTCATCCGGTTCAGTGCCTCACGCATCTTCTCGGGTTTGGCACAGAGCGAGATGCGGATAAATCGGCGGCCGTTGCTGCCGAAAATAAATCCGGGCGTGATGAAAACGCGGGCCTCGTGGAGCACGCGCTCCGTGAGCTCCTCCACATCGCCGATGCTGTCGGGAATGCGTCCCCAAAGAAACATGCCCTGCTGCGAGGGGTCGAAACGGCAGCCCAACACCTTCATGATGTCTTCGGCAATGGTGCGGCGCTCGGCATAAGTGTCAATGTTGAACTGACGGTGCCATTCGTCCGTGTTGCGATAAGCCTCCGCAGCCGCCAGCTGGACGGGACGGAACGTGCCCGAATCGATGTTGGACTTCACCTTGAGAATCCACTTCACAAACTCGGCGTTGGTGGCCAGCATCGCCACACGCCATCCGGGCATGTTGTGCGACTTCGACATCGAGTTGAATTCGATGCAACACTCCTTCGCGCCCTCCACCTGGAGGATGGAGAGATGCTCGTCACGGTTGAGGATGAAACTGTAAGGGTTGTCGTTGACCACAAGGATATTGTGCTCGCGGGCAAACTTCACGATGCTTTCGTAAAGCGCCTTCGTGGCCCTGCCGCCCGTAGGCATGTTGGGATAATTGGTCCACATCATCTTCACGCCGGTGAGGTCCATGGACTCCAGCTGCCGGAAATCCGGCTGCCAGCCGTTCTCCTCCAAAAGATCGTAATTGACGATCTCTTGCCCCAGGAGTTTCGAAAGAGACGTGTAAGTGGGGTATCCGGGATTGGGCACCAGGACTTTGTCCCCGGGATTGCAGAACGCCAGCGTAACATGCAGGATGCCCTCCTTGCTGCCAATCAAAGGCTGTATCTCCGTGGCGGGGTCAAGCTCCACGCCGTACCAGCGCCGATAGAATCCCGCCATGGCTTCACGAAGTTGGGGAATGCCCACTGTGGGCTGATAGCCGTGTGCGTCGTCGCGCCGGGCCTCGCGGCACAACACGTCAACCGTGGAGGGCGAAGGAGGCATATCGGGACTGCCGATGGCCAAAGAGATGATGTCCTTGCCTTCTGCGTTGAGACGGGCCACCTCTTTCAGTTTGCGACTGAAGTAGTACTCTTGTACGAGATTCAATCTGTCTGCCGGAGTAATCATATTGTGATGTATTGAGTTTTGATGTTATTGATATCAAATGGTCTGTTTGCCGTCACGGTATTCCCCAAGAATGCGCATTTCTCGCGTAAGAGGCCTGATGGCGTTCAGCGCCTGACAGTAACGCGCATAGTTGGAAAACTTGAGGTCAATGTAGAACAGGTATTCCCATTCCCGCCCGATGATGGGCAGGGACTGTATCTTGGTAAGATTGATTTTGTAGAACGACAGCACGGAAAGGATGGCAGAAAGCGAACCTTCCTCATGCGGCAGGGAAAACACCAGAGAGGACTTGTCCGTCTGCTCCCGCTGACGCAGCGCGTCGGCATTCTCCGGAGAAGTGATCACCAGGAAACGCGTGAAATTGTGTTTGTTGGTTTCAATGCCTTCCTCCAATATCTTCATGCCGTATATTTTGGCAGCATCCTTGTGGCAGATGGCGGCGTGGCCGTGCAGATTCCTCTCGCGAATGTGACGGGCAGCGCCTGCGGTGTCGTCCACTTCGACAATCTTCAGCCCATGGTGAGCGGAGAGAAAAGAACGGCACTGCATCAGCGCCACGGGATGGGAGTTCACCTCCGTCACATCTGCCCAGTTGTCGTCGGGCAGGCACATGATGGAGTGCGAGATGCGTAACTTGTGCTCGCCGACAACCGTCATGCCCGACTCGCGCAGCAGCTCATAGTTGTGAAGCAGGCTGCCGGCAATGGTGTTTTCAATCGCCACCAGCGCCACCATCGAAGGATCTTTCTTCAGGCTGGTAAACACGTCCTCAAAACTGTCGCACTCCACCAATCGGAGCGACTCCCCCTCAAAGAAATGATGAGCTGCGATATCGTGAAAACTGCCCTTGATGCCCTGAATGGCCACCGTGCGTCCCGCTTCTGCTTGAGTCTGATTCATTGTCATTCCAAAAAAAAGGTCCCGCCCTTTCGAGCGAGACCTATGTCTATTTTCTTTTTATCTTTTATCTTTTGTCGTCATAACACACACGGTCTCGCTCTTACTTGTTGCCGAAGTAAAAGTATGCATAAAAACCGAAGTAAAAGTTATGAACGTTTTGCACTTTTCTTTCGTTTTGCGCTGCAAAGTTATGTTATTTTCAGGAAACAAGCAAGATTTTGCCCGAAAAAATGCATTCAAAGCCACAACTTTTTTCACTTTGGCGACCAAAACACCTTGTTTCCTTTGACATACAAGCCCTTAGGCGCATGAATCCTGCGTCCGGAAAGGTCGTATGACGGCTGTTTCTCAAGGGGTTCTCCTCCGTTTTCCCCAAACGCCGGCCGTAAAGGCACAGAGAGCGGGGCTTCAGGCACGGTGAACGTCAAAGTCTGCACAATAGGGAGCCAGTTGCGGCGGAGCCAAAGCGTGTATGTCTCCCCTGCCTCAAGCCCTTTGAACACTACGGGTGAATGTAGCCAAGAGTCCTCCGTATAATTCATCGTCTCGCCGGGTGCAAGATTCAGAAAAAGATATCGGGATGAGAACGTTTCTTCGGGATTGTCATATGACTTTATCTCACCCTTCATCAAATCAAAATGCAACATCGTCCCAAATGTATTGGTTGCCGAAGCGTTGGTCACACTGCCCAAGATTTGTGCCGTACCGTTTTCCGGAAAAACAACGGTCATTTCAGAATAATCCAAGTCAATCCTCTGCGCCGGCATAATGTTGACCGTACGGGCACAGAAGAATTCCTCTTCGTTGAAGGTCACGCAAAAAACTCTCTCTCCCGCTTTGCGGAAACGGAAGCAACCCACATGCTTCACAGTCTGCTTCGGCGGCAAGAGGAAAGAGCACACGCCGCAAAACTCTCCGTCTTCTTTCATTTTTTCCGTGTCACCCTCCTGCCACACGGCCGGCGTAAAACTCAAACCCTCCAGCGTATAATATAAGGAATCCGCGTGCGTATTCTCCAAAATCACTTCAGCCAGCACAAAATCCTCGGTCGAAGGCTGACGCAGCAGTGTCACATCGTGCACTTTGACAAAGTCCTGCGTACGGATACTGTCTCCGGCCAATGTTTCAACCTCGTCGGGGGCGGCAAGGACGCAGGCCTGATTGGAGGCGAATCCGGCGAAACGCTCGGGATAAGAGAAGTCCTGCGGGTTTTGAAATTCATTGAGCGCATCCATTTCATACCACCCGTCGCGATGATTGTCTTCACCCCAATTGCAGTGATACATTCCGTTTTTCACGCCGTCAACGACCCAGGCATGTGCACCCCCGCAAGTATAACCGCTGAAATAAATCGGCCGCCCGTGATTCAACTCATGAGCAATCAGACGCCGCCAGGCAGGAACAGTGTAGCTGTCGCGGTAGCAAAGCTCTACGGTCTTGTAGCCGAACTGCTCTTTCAGCACGTCAACTACACGCTCCGTGCTGGCCGAAGTGGCGTTGACACCATATTTCGCCCTCAAGGCCTGCCCCACCCACACGGAGAGATCGGCCACAGCATTGGCTGCGGCTTCTGTGTAGGGACTGTCGAGGTAGTCCTCCTGCATGTTGACCCAGTCTATCGGGGTGCCCTCCGGCACTGCTGGCAGAGAGAATTGGTCTGTAGTATATTCTGCAATCTCCGATGTCAGAGCATTGGGGAAATGCCAGTAATTGATCATGTGCTCGACAGCCGTAGCCACACAACCCACCAATGCTCTCTCCCCGTCAATCAAAGGACAGGCATTGTTGAAAGGAGTGCCCTGCGAGCGTCGGGCATGCATTAAAGGAAAGTCCTGAGCGCACACAGCGGTAACGCTCAGGACTGTCCATAATATCAAGAGATTCTTTTTAACCACCGAAGTTGTCGAATCGAATCATGTCGTCTTCCACACCGAGAGAGTGCAGCAGATCGAGCACCGTCTTGGCCATCATTGGAGGTCCGCAGAGATAGTATTCACAATCTTCAGGACTCTCATGCTGCTTCAGATAAGTGTCGCCCATGACGGGAGCCACGAATCCTGCGGTATACTTGATACCTGCTGCATCGGCCTTCGGATCGGGACGGTCCAAGGCCAAGTGGAAGTGGAAGTTGTCGAAGTCCTTCTCCAACTGCAGGAAGTCGTCCAGGAAGGGGATTTCCTCCAGGGCGCGTGCGCCGTAGAAATAGTGCATCGGACGCTTGCGGTCTTCTTCGCTGACGCCGTGTCCCTTGAGCATGTGCATAATCTGGGCACGCAGAGGAGCCATACCGGCACCGCCACCGACCCAAATCATTTCACGACCGGTGCCGTACTGGGGACGGAACTCTCCGTAAGGACCGCTCATGATGACCTTGTCGCCGGGCTTCAGCGAGAAGATGTAAGAAGAAGCGATACCGGGGTTCACATCCATGAAGCCGGGACCCTGATCCTTGGGCTTGAAGGGCGGCGTGGCAATACGCACGTTCAGCGTGATGATGTCGCCCTCATCGGGATAGTTGGCCATGGAGTAAGCACGGATGGTGGCATCGGGGTTCTTACACTTGAGCGGGAACAAGCCGAACTTCTCCCATGCGGGCAGGTAGGTGTCACCAATCAGGCTCTTGTCAAAATCCTTGTCGTAGTCGATGCAGTCGAATGCAGGAATCTTGATCTGTGCATACGAACCGGGCTCGAAGTCCATGTGTTCGCCGGGAGGCAGAGCCACCTTGTACTCTTTGATGAACGTAGCAACGTTCTTGTTGCCGATAACGGTGCACTCCCATTCCTTGACACCCATTACGGAGTCGTCCACGGAAATCTTCAGATCGCCTTTCACCTTGCACTGACAACCCAGGCGCCAGTGCTCCTTCTGCTGCTTGCGCGAGAAGTGACCCTTCTCCGAGTCGAGAATTTCACCGCCGCCGTCAGTTACCTGCAACTTGCACTGTCCGCAGCTGCCCTTACCGCCACAGGCAGAAGGCAAGAAGATTCCCTCCTGAGAAAGTGTCGAAAGCAGCGAAGCGCCCTGAGGCACGGAAATGGTGTCTTTGCCGTTAATGGTGATGTTCACATTGCCACTGGGTGACAAGTAGGCTTTTGCCACGAGCAGGATGGCCACCAGCACCAAAATGATGACCAGGAATACGCCAATGCTCGCAAAAATCAAATTCATATCCATTGTCTATTCCTCCTGCATTTAGATGTTAAGACCGCTGAAGCACATGAAAGCCAAAGCCATCAGGCCGACGGTGATAAACGTGATGCCCAATCCCTGAAGAGGCTTGGGGACATCTGTATAAGCCATTTTCTCACGAATGGCAGCCAGACCGACGATGGCCAAAAGCCATCCGATACCGGAGCCGAATGCATAAGCCACAGCATCACCCACACCGCCGATAAACTGAGCGTTGGTGGGCTCCATGCCTATGCGCTGCTGCATGAACAGAGAAGCGCCCATGATGGCACAGTTTACGGCAATCAGAGGCAGGAAAATGCCCAAGCTTGCATACAGTGAGGGAGAAAAACGCTCTACGATCATCTCCACGAGCTGCACCATACCTGCAATCACGGCGATAAACAGAATAAAGGCCAGGAAGGTGAGGTCCACGCCGGGCACCAGCTTATCGGGAGCCAGGACGTATACCTGCAGAGCGTAATCCACGGGCACGGTGATGACCAGCACAAAAGTTACGGCCACACCCAGTCCGAGCGCCGTCTTCACGTTCTTGGACACGGCAAGATATGAGCACATGCCCAGGAAGAAGGCGAAAATCATGTTGTCCACAAAGATGGAGCGGACAAAGAGAGAAATCATGTGTTCCATACTTTACTTCTCCTCCTTATTAATTGAGCGATGAGCCCAGATGACACATCCAACGATGATGAGCGACATGGCGGGCATGACCATCATACCGTTGTTCATATAACCGGCCTCATACATTGCCTGCGGCACCACCTGGTAACCGAAGAGTGTGCCGAAACCGAAGAGCTCACGCACAAAACCTACGAGCACCAGCACCCAGGCATAACCCAGACCGTTGCCGATACCGTCAAGGAATGAGGGCCAGGGAGCGTTTTGCATGGCAAAAGCCTCCAGGCGGCCCATCAGGATACAGTTTGTGATGATCAAACCTACATAGACGCTCAACTGCACGCTGACGTCATACACATAGGCCTTCAGGATTTGGCTCACGATTGTCACCAGAGCAGCCACAACCACCAACTGCACGATGATGCGGATGCGGTTGGGAATGCTCTTGCGGATGAGCGAAATGATGAGGTTGGAAAAAGCTGTGATAACCGTCACCGACAGTCCCATCACAATAGCGGGAGCCAACTGTGATGTCACAGCCAAAGCCGAGCAGATGCCGAGCACCTGTACGGCGATGGGATTGTTCATATTGAGAGGACCTGTAAATGCGGCCTTGTTCTCTTCAGAAAAAAGTTTCATACCTTTCTGTCCTCCTTATTTATTATTAAGAAATTCTTTGTACTGGCTCAGGCCTTCCGTCACCATGGCACCGACGCCCTTGGACGTCAGAGTGGCACCGGTGATACCGTCCACCAAGAAGGTGTCGTCACCGGCACCCTTCTTCACAACAGTGAGAGCAACCTCACCGTTTTCGCCGAAGATGGGACGATTTTCAAACTGCTTCTGGAAATCGCGCTCGCCAATGCGTGCGCCAAGGCCTGCCGTTTCGCTCTCGTGGTAGAAGTAGGTGCCCACGACATTCTCCTTCTGGGCATCCACAGCGATGTAGCCCCAAAGGCCGCCCCAAAGGCCGCGTCCGGTGACGGGAATCACATAAGCATCCTTACCGTCTGCCGTTTTGCCTACAAATACGTGCAACTCACCGTCCTTGATGAGTTGGCCATAGGCGGTGTTAAACTTGCCGGAGTATTTCACCAGAGCACCGTCTTTGTAGAGCATGTCTGTCACATTCTCCTCATATACATCGCCCACATTAATGGAGGCTTTGTCATAACCCAGAGCGGTCAGGATCTGACCCTTCGTATCATTCTCCACGTTGGCGTCCTGCACGGGCTTGAGCGCAGAGCTGACGAATGCCAGCAGGAAAGCCACAATGATGACCATAACGGAAGCATAAACAAAGGTGTACACATTGCCGTTGGTGTCGATGCCCTTTTTCTTCACCTCCTGAATCTTGGAAGTGTCAGCGCCGCAGATAGGGCACTTGTCGGGCATGGATGCGGCCTCAAAGGTCTGGCCGCACTGACTGCATATAAATTTCTTTGCCATATCTGTTTACTTTTTAAGGGCGCGCTTGGCACGCTTGTTGATGTTGCTCTGCACGAAGCAGTAGTCGATGAGCGGTGCAAAGAGGTTCAACAGCAGGATGGCGAGCATCATGCCTTCGGGATAACCGGGGTTGAGCACACGCACCAACACTGCAATGAAGCCGATGAGCAGACCGTAGATGTATTTACCGCACTCCGTACGTGCTGCGGTCACAGGATCGGTAGCCATGAATACGGCACCGAAGCAGAAGCCGCCCACGATGAGCTGATGCCACCACTCGATCTCTGTCAGACCTGCAGCCTGCATCAGATAACCGGTGCAAGCACCGCCAACAAAGACGCTCAGCATCACCTTCCAAGAAGCCACACCGGTGCACATCAGCAGCAGGCCGCCGAGGGCGATGGCGATAACGCTGGTCTCGCCGATACTGCCGGGGATCAAACCGATGATGGCATCATTGACCGTTGCGCAGTCAAAACCGCTGAAACCTTCCGTCGCAGCCTGTCCGAGAGGTGTGGCGGCAGAAAGACCGTCACTGCACTCATAGCCCAGACCGAGAATCTTGTCACTGTTAACCCACACGTGGTTGTCGCCCGTCATAGCCGAAGGATACGAGAAGAACAGGAAAGCACGCGTGATCAGGGCAGGGTTGAAAATGTTCATACCCGTACCGCCAAAAATTTCTTTGGCAAAAATCACACTGAAGGCTGTGGCTATAGCCAGCATCCACAGAGGCAGAGTCACGGGGACGATCATGGGAATGATCATGCCGGTAACGAGGAAGCCCTCGTGAATCTCCTCGCCCTTCCACTGAGCCACGGTGAACTCGATACCCAAGCCCACGATGTAGCTCACCAGAATTTTGGGCAACACAGCCAGGAAGCCGTAACCGAAGAGGCCCCAGAAATCCGACGTGTCACCGCCGCCGAGAAGGGCGTTCTGGTAACCTACGTTGTACATACCGAACAACAGAGCCGGCATCAGAGCGATAATCACAAAGAAAATCAATCGCTTCGAGTCCACGGCATCGTGGATATTCACGCCGCCGCGCTTGGACGTCGTGTTGGGCACGAAGGCGAAGGTCTCAAAGCCATCCACCACAGAGCGCAGGCAATGCAGTTTGCCGCCCTCCTCTACCAACGGATGGATATTGTCGAAAAACTTCTTAATGGGATTCATCACATATTCTCCTTTCTCAGGGTGTCAAGACCCTGTCTAACAATCCTCTGCAGTTCCAACTTCGACGAGCAGACGAACTCGGCCAGAGCGAAATCTTCGGGCGCTACTTCGTAGATGCCCAAAGCCTCCTGACGGTCAATGTCACCGGCGATGATGGCCTTGATGAGGTATCCTGCGTAAATATCCATCGGGAACACTTTGTCGTATTCACCTGAAAAAATCATGTGACGCTCTCCGCCCTTGACACGGGCGTCCAGACGGTATTCCTTCTTGGGCATAAGCCAGGAAAAATAGGTACGGCTGGTGGAGAACTGATTGAAGCGGGGCATAATCCAACCCAGCATCTCGTCGGCATCGTCGCCTTCTGGAATCACGTTCACCTCAGTGGTTTGTGCTCCGAGGAATCCGTCGAGCGAAGACTTCAGACCGGTCATCACATTGCCGTCAATGATACGGTTGTTGGCCGACTTGTCTATCTGCCCTTCGAGAATATCACCGAGCTTGGCGCCGACAATCACCTGAGCGTATTTGGGGGCTTTCACCTCGCTGCCTGCAACGGCTATCTTACGGGAGAAGTCCACGACGCCATTCTTCAGCAAACGGCCCAGCATGATAACTACTTCGGGAGCCAGAGTCCAAACCACTTCGCCTTTGTTCACCGGATCGATATGGTTGATTTGCACACCCACATTGCCGGCAGGAGCGGGGCCGTCGAACACGTTAACGACACAGTCTTTAGCTTCGAGCAGGGCCTTGGCCGTCTGCTTGCTGCTGACGCCCAGATAGACGGGAGCGAGCTTGGAAAGCGCTGTCAGACCTGCCTGGAATTCAGCTTCCTGACCCTGAAGCACATACTCAAAGTTCTGAGCCAGAGGCATGCTGTTGAAAGCACTCACGAACAGAGACTTGGGTTTGTCCTCGGGATTGGGCACCACAGCGTAAGGACGCTGCAGCATCATGCCGAACAGACCGCTCTCCAACATGAGGGCTTTTACATCACCCTTCACTTCAAACTTGTGCGCCGTCTGCTTGCCGTCAGCCTTCACGCGGATGCTGAGCAACTTGCGGCGGTCACCTCTTTCAATCTGCGAGACGACACCGCTCACAGGCGAAACAAATTTCACTTCCGGATGCAACTTGTCCACAAACAAGGCATCCCCGACCTTGACTTCATCGCCCTCTTTCACAACCGGCTTGGGCTTTACTCCGCAAAAATCATCGGGACAGAGCGCATACTCCTCCGACATCTTCACGGGCAAAGTTTCCAAAGCGGCAGTGCCCTTGAGCTTAACGTCAAGACCTTTGCGCAACTTGATTACTTTTGCCATTATGTTTTGTTAAATAAATATGGTTTTGCTCCACAAAAGTACTAAAAACTTTCCTCAAACACGCTCAATGTGGAAAAAAAATCCCGCAATGTGAAAAAAAAATGCTACTTTTATCCCGCAAAACAAAGAAAAACGTCAGAAACAAGCTATCAAAGCCCTAAAATATCTCATAATTTGGCTCGTTGCACTGCTCTCTGCATGCTACCTTTCGTTCGTCGTGCTGCTCTCCGTCCCGGAGGTGCAAAAATGGCTCGGACGAGAGGCATCTCACATTCTCTCAAAACAACTCTCCAGTCGGGTCCACATCGGACGCGTAGAGATCAGTCTGCCAAATCGCGTTGTCGTTGACAGCCTGTATCTTTGGGACCGCAACGACTCCCTCCTGCTTTCCGTGCGCCGTGCCGGAGCCAAGATGGAGTGGACGCCGCTGCTGACAGAAAACCGCATCTCCATTGCCAATGCCCAGCTCATGGGCGCCGGAGCGCATATCTACCAAGGGCCTGACAGCCTCTACAACATTCAGTTTCTTATCGACACATTCTCCTCAAAGGACACCCTCAACCGTCGCCCGCTCGACCTGCGTATCGGCAGCCTCATCATACGACGCAGCAACGTGGTTTTCAACGATATCGCCATCTCCGACATCAATCTCACGGCACATCTCCACCGCCTCACCGATGACAGTCTCTCGCTATCGCTCAAACGTCTTTCCCTGCGAGAAGGTCACGGTTTGGTGCTCCACGAAATGGCAGTAGAGGGCCAGGCGACACGCACTCGATTGTATTTGGACACGCTGAGCATAAACGCTCAACTGCCATCTCATCCGCGCTTTCCAGAGAATATAGACCTGCGCCTCAGCGCCTCCGGCAACGAACGACGCATCCGGCTTCACCGCCTCGAAGCGCATTCTCCGCTTTACACGGTTTCCTTTCTGGCCAACGGATTTATCAACGATGTGCTCTCCCACCCTTCATTTGTACTGCTTATCGATCGCCTCAGCGCCACCGATCTGCCGGACCGTCTGCAGGCTTTGGGCAAAGTGGACGTAAAAGGAAGTCTGCAGAGCAATCTTCATGACCATCAGGTAGACATTTCCACCTCTACTGCATTAGGACGACTCTCGCTCATAGGTAACCTGAAAGACAACAACGACTTCACAGCCTCTCTCACCACCGACACCCTTCTGCTGTCGCCACTCACCAGAGGCACCGGAGCGGCATCACTCCATCGCTCGATGGTGCGTCTTGAAGCCAAGGGTAAGATAAAAGGAGCCGACGGTCTGCCCCAACTCACGGCAAACCTCTCCTCCCCTCTTGTCCAATTCTCCGGCTACACGCTGCGCGATCTTTCTGCACAGGCCTCCCGTACCCGACACGACACCGAAATTTCCCTTGCGCTCAACGACCCGCACGGAGCCCTCACGGCACAACTCAACATTCCGGGCGACCGTTGGCAGCAAACGGCAGCCGACATCATGGTTGACAACTTTCAATGGAATCGGGAAGGCGACGAGATCCTCATGCAACCCACCGACTTGCACATTACCCACAAATACTACGAAAACGCGCATCATTTATTACTCAATTCCAATGACATACAACTTCAAGCTACAGGACAACTTGAAGACAGTATAGATTTCGCTCTCACCTTTATGGATACGCTGTTGGTGCGTAAATTTGCCGGCATTGACCTGCGCATTCCCCAACAGGGCATCCTCGTGGGCACATTCTCCCCCGCACCCCGATTCGACTGGTTGAAATCTCGCCTGAGAGCCCAACTCGAAGTGCCTCAGGTCAGCTATGGGAAAGAGACGCTCTCCAACACCCAACTGCAACTCAACTACGCTCCCAACGAACTCAAGGGCACATTTTACACCGAGCGTGAAATGCCTTCCGGCTCCACGGCCTTTGACCTTAGTGTGGAGAATTCCGAAGACCGTCTGCATGCACTCTTTTCCTGGAACAACAATGATGGTCCGCGTCAACAAGGCACTGTGGATGCAACGGCGCTGCTCAACAGGGACAGTTTGGGAAAGAGCGATTTCCGTCTGTGGTTTGCCCCTTCCGAACTTGTCATCAGCGACACCGTATGGCAGGTGCATCCCGGCGCTGTCCAATGGCATGAGGGTGTCGCAGAGGTCGATGGTCTCGGTTTCTCACAAAACGATCGTCATCTCACGGTGAACGGACGTGTTTCCAAAGATCCGGCCGACACGTTGCGCGCTTCTTTCCGCGATGTCAATGTAGGCTACATCATGGATCTCGTCAAGTTCCACTCCGTGCTCTTCGGAGGCAATGCCAGCGGCGAGGCTATACTCACGGGGCTCATGGACAGCCCCGTAGTTGACGCCCGGGCCCACGTCACCGACTTCACATTCAACAACACCCCGGAAGGCACCGTCGACGCCCGCCTCGTTTGGGGCCGAACGCCCGGAACGCTCGATATCGAGGGGCATGTCTATGACGAAGCCGAAGGCATGGACACTTATGTCAGCGGACTCGTCGTGCCCGGCAAGAGACCGGACAGCCGTCTGCATCTCGACATTGACACGAAGCATTTCGACCTGGGTTTCCTCAATTATTTCACAGAAGGCATTCTCGGCGATTTACGCGGTCATGTTTCAGGCAAAGCCTTTGTGGGAGGCCCGATGGGGAAAATCAATCTGGCCGGGCGTCTGCGTTTGGAAGACCTGTCGGTTTATGTTCCTTATACGGGCGTACGCTATCTGATGGCCGGCATCGGCGAAGACAGCGTGTTGCTTGAACCCAACCACATCTATCTGCGCAACGCACACATTATGGATGTACACGGAGAATTGGCTTCCGACATTCACAACGGACTCCTCCAAGGCCACATGCAGCACGACTGCTTTAAGAATCTGCGCTATGACTTCAGCCTTGACGGCAGCAATCTGCTCCTCTATGACATGAAGACTTTCGACGACCAGCCTTTCTACGGCACGCTCTTCTCTACAGGCAACGTGCACCTTTTCGGCGGCGAAGGCAAGCTGCAGGTCGATGCTGCCATCGCACCGGAGAAAGGTTCTTCCCTCACCTATAATGTGGACACACCGGGCGGTGTCACCAACAGCGACTTTATCACCTACGTCGATCGCGCCGTCGTCGACAGCCTCAGACACAATGAAGACGTATCCGTCACCTCTTCGGCGCGCGACCTGAGCAAACTCTCCACCGACATCCGCGTGAACATCGACATGCACATGTCGCCCTCCATGCGTCTGCGCCTGCTGATGAACCGCAAAAGCGACGACCTCATCGACATCGGCGGCGAAGGACGTCTTCTGGCCAATTTCCACAACAAGGGGCGCTTCAACCTCTACGGCACTTTTACCATCGTGGACGGCATCTACAACCTCTCCTTCCAGGAGATTATCCGCAAGAACTTCACCTTCCGTCCCGGCGGCACAGTATCGTTCGCAGGCCCGCCACTCAATGCTGTGCTCAATCTGCAGGCAGCCTATACTGTGCCCAATGTCTCGCTCAACGATTTGGGCAGCAGCTCATTGGGTTTCAACAACACACGCGTCGACTGTTTGATGAACGTCACAGGACGCGCGGCTTCTCCCGTCATCACCTTTGATTTCGATCTGCCCAACGCCACCGAAGACGAGAAGCGCATCGTCCACAGCATGGTGTCTACCGAGGAGGAGCGTAACATGCAGGTCATCTATCTGCTCGGCGTAGGACGCTTCTACAGCTATCAGGCACAGGCACAACAGGGAACGGCGGGCCAGACCGGCACGGCGATGTATTCTTTCATGGCCTCCACCCTCTCCCAGCGCTTCAACAAATTATTGGGCAGCGCCATCGGCTCCAACAACTGGAACTTCGGTGCCAACGTGCGCACTGGCAGCACGGGTTGGGACAATGTCGACGTGGAGGGCATGCTCTCGGGCCGACTCTTCGACAACCGCCTTCTCGTCAACGGCAATTTCGGCTATCGAGAGTCTTACTATACCACACGCAACATCATCACCGATGTCGACGTGCAGTATCTGCTCACGCGCAACGGCAGCATCGCCATCAAGGGCTACAACAAGACCAACGACCGCTACTTCGTGCAGAACTCCTTCAACACTCAGGGCATAGGCATTCAGTTTCAGAAGGAGTTCAACCGCTTCAACCAGCTCTTCCGGCGCACCCGCCGCACACCGGCAAAAGCGAAAGCCAAAACCAAAAGGGAAACAGAAACGACAACAGAGTCTGAAACAAAAGAATCCGCGCAACCCTGATCGGCTACGCGGATTCTTTTATTGATAACAATGTGTTCGGGGAAAAGCAGTGCTTATTTCACAAGACCTTTCTCCAAATATTCGGCCAGATTGACATGCACTTTGGCGGCCACGCTGTCGGCAGCAACCTTCTTCATGTCACTCTCCACCATGATGCGCACCAGCTCTTCGAAGGAAGTGGTCTGGGGATTCCACCCAAGTTCCCTTTTGGCTTTGGCGGGATTACCCCACAGGTTGACCACGTCGGTGGGACGGTAGAAGTCTTCGCTGACTTCCACCAGAACGCGCCCGGTCTTCTGGTCGATACCCTTTTCGTTGAGGCCCTCGCCTTCCCACTTGAGCTCAATGCCCACATAGTGGAAAGCCAGCGTAGTGAACTCGCGCACGGAGTGCTGCACGCCGGTGGCGATGACGAAGTCTTCGGGCGTCTCGTGCTGCAGGATGAGCCACATGCACTCCACATAGTCCTTGGCGTAGCCCCAGTCGCGCAGCGAGGAGAGATTGCCCAGATAGAGTTTCTCCTGCTTGCCCTGTGCGATGCGTGCGGCAGCCAATGTGATCTTGCGGGTGACGAAGGTCTCACCGCGGCGCTCCGACTCATGGTTGAAGAGAATGCCCGAGCAGCAGAACATATTGTAGGCCTCGCGATACTCCTTCACGATCCAGTAGCCGTAGAGCTTGGCTACTGCGTAAGGCGAATACGGATGGAAGGGCGTCGTCTCACTCTGAGGCACCTCCTCCACTTTTCCGTAGAGCTCCGAGGTAGAAGCCTGATAGATGCGACAGCTGGACTCCAAATGGTTGGCACGCACGGCTTCCAACACACGCAGCACGCCTGTAGCGTCCACGTCGGCCGTGAACTCGGGAGCGTCGAAGCTGACCTGCACGTGACTCTGTGCGGCGAGGTTGTAGATCTCGGTGGGCTGCACCTTGGCCACAATTTTCACCAGCGACATGGAGTCGCCCAAATCTCCGTAGTGGAGATGGAAGTTGGGCTTGCCCTCAAGATGGGCAATGCGCTCACGATAGTCCACACTCGAGCGGCGGATGATGCCGTGCACCTCATAGCCTTTAGCCAGCAGGAACTCACTGAGATAACTGCCGTCCTGACCGGTGACACCTGTTATTAATGCAACTTTCTTCATTATAGTTGTTGTGACAATGATTTAGCTTAGAAGCTCATGTTGACGGCCATACCGATGACATCGTTCGTGCGGTGATAGGTATCCGTCTTGTTGAGACCGGGAGCCAGTGCGGTGGTCACGGTGCGATCCTGATAGAAGGTCTTCATGTAGGAGAAGTCCACGTTTACGTCCTTCGTGCAGTGGATGCGCATACCCAGACCCATGGAATTGCTGGAGAGGTTGAAGGATACGTCGCTCATACCCTCGTCGTCCACATTGTACATGGTCTTCTGCCAAGAGCCGGATACAGTGATCCACTTGCCCGTGCGCCATTCGATGCCGGCCAGCACTTCGTGCGAGTCGTGGTTGTACTGCTGCAGGTCCTCAAACTTGGAGGCCTCGGAGTCCTGATACCAGTGGTAGCTGGCACCGATCTTCAGGCTCTTGATGGGGCTGTACTGGGCACCGATAGCCAGAATGCCGGGGATGTCCTCCTTGATCTCGTCGCCGTCCTTAAACTTCTTCATGACTGCGGTTTCCTGGAAACTGGCGGAATTTTCACCGGTGTAAATGCTGGTGGAGTTCTTCAGACGAATACGAGTCTTGAACTCGTACTTGGCCGACACGTTCCAGTGATCGTTGATCTTCCAGTCGATGCCGAGGATGGGGGTCACACCGAAACCGTGCTGGTCGCAGTTGAGCGACATGTCAGCATCAGCATAGATTCTGTTGGTATTATATTTGGTGGGATCGGCCGGATTAGGCGTGATAATATCGTAGGTGACGCCGCTCACGAAGCCGTTGTAGTTGGCGGTGGCATACACGCCGCGGATGCCGACGAAGGCCGAGAGATTGTCGAGAATCTTGTAGGTGCCGCCCACCTGCAGGCCATAGAAGTAGTTGCTGCCCCTCATATAGCTGCGACCGATGGTATAGCCACCATAGCGACCCATGCCCATAGCCTCAATATATTTGCCGGCTGAGTATAGCGAAGCGGCATAGGCGGACTCGAAAGAACCCAGACCGTTGTCAAACTCACACTTACCGCCACCGCCGCCAACAGCAAAATGAGCGGAGATGCTCCAGCGGTCCCAGTTATAAGAAAAGGTAAAGGAGGGAATCACGAGGGCCTGAGCATCGCCGTCAAACTTATGAGTAGCGTTGCGGTCCTTCGTGTTGTACTGAAACAGAGGGAACGTCGTCAAGATGTCTCGCTCCTGAATGGCCACCTGATTGTTCAGCGAGAGGTGCCAGCCTTTGCGCAGAAAAGCACCGCCTGCGGGGTTTGCATAAATAGCTGTAATTTCGCCGTATTGACCTTCCTGGGCGAAGTTACGAAGAAAAGCTGCATTCTGATTGGTGTTGGTCACCAGACCGCCGGCCTGAGAACCGATACTTGCCAGCACAAAAGCCAGCGAAAGAATTGATTTTTTCATACTTTTTTAATGATTTAACATCAAATCGGGTGCAAAAGTACTGCATTTTTTCGGAACTCTTAACATTTCTCCGCTCTAAATATGCTTAACACACCAAAAATTGCACAAATTTGTCCGTTTTGTGCAATCTTGGTTTAAAATTTGCAAAAACAAGCCTTATTTCAGGATTTATTTATATCTTTGCGCCTGAACGAAAAGTAATAAAGAAAAAGATGGCAGAGAAACGCGCGCTTCTGGGCATGACGCTGCAGGAAATGGAGCAGACGGTGACATCGCTGGGCATGCCCCGCTTCACCGCCAAGCAGCTGGCGCAGTGGGTCTATCAGAAGAACGCGGACAGCATTGAGGCCATGACCAACCTCTCGCAGAAGAACCGCGCGTTGCTTTCCGAGCAGTGCGTCATCGGCAAGATGCCCCACACGGAGCGTCTGGAGAGCGTGGATGGCACAGTGAAGTATCTCTTCCCCACTGCCGGCGGCGAGAGTGTCGAGGCCGTCTTCATCCCCGAAGCCGATCGCGGCACGCTGTGTGTGTCCTCTCAAGTGGGTTGCCGCATGGGCTGCCGATTCTGCATGACAGGCCGTCAGGGCTTCCAAGGTAGTTGCAGCGCCACCGACATCCTCAACCAGATTTACGCTCTGCCCGAGTGGGAGCGTCTGACCAACATCGTCTTCATGGGTCAGGGCGAGCCGATGGACAACCTCGAGAATGTCCTGTGCGCCACCGAGCTCCTGATGGCACCCTACTCTCTCGGCTGGAGCCCCCGCCGCATCACGGTGTCCACCGTCGGCATCAGAGGGGCCGTGGAAGAGTTCGTCACAAAGAGCCCCTGTCATCTGGCCGTCTCTCTGCACAACGCGTTCCCCCAGCAACGTCTGGAGATGATGCCGGCGGAGAACACCTACGGCATGGAGGAGCTGCTGCGCATGCTCGCCAAATACGATTGGAACCACCAGCGCCGTCTTTCCTTCGAATATATCGTGTTCCGCGGACTCAACGATTCGCCCCGCCACAGCAAGGAACTCGTGCGTCTGCTCTCCCCCCTGCGCGGCGTGCGCGTCAACCTGATCCGCTTCCACACGATTCCCGATACTCCTTACGAAGGCGCCCCCGAAGAGCGCATGATTCAGATGCGCGACTTCCTCACCCTTCACGGCATCACCTGCACCATACGCGCCTCCCGCGGCGAAGACATATTCGCGGCCTGCGGCCTGCTTAACTCGAAAAGGGATTAAACATTGAACATTGAATCCTGAATCTTGAATCTTGAATCTTGAATCCTGAACCCCATGCATAAAATTCTCTTCACCCTGCTCGCCTGCGTCGCCCTGTTGACTTCCTGCGACGAGAGTCCGTATTTCCCCGAGGCTTCGGGCCGTCCCTACGAGGTGCTCGTCGTGATGGACACCAAGACGTGGAAGGCCCCCACCGGTCGCGCCCTCTTCGATGTCCTCGACACCGACGTGCCGATGCTGCCCCAGTCGGAGCGTTCGTTCCGCATCTCCCAATCCAATCCCCAGGACTTCAACCGCGTGCTCAACATCTTCCGCAACATCATCATCGTGAACATCAACGACAAGGAGTTCACGCGCACGCGCATAAAATATAAGATGAACAAGTGGGCCCGCAACCAGCTGGTGATGACCATCAACTCTCCTTCCCCCAGCGAGTTTGTTGTCTTCTGTCAGGAACACAAGCAGGAGATCATCGACTTCATCACCAAGATGGAGATGAACCGCCTCATTGTGGAGCTGCGCAAGCAGCACTCCAAGCGCGCCTCCGAACTGGCCAAAGAGATCTTCGACTGCGAGCTGTGGGCGCCCAAGGAGCTCGCCTCGTGGAAGAAGGGCAAGGATTTCATGTGGGTGTCCAACGACGCCGCTTCCGGCCACATGGACATCGTCGTATATTCTTATCCCTACGAGGGCCCCGAGACGTTCAACAAGCGCTACGTCTGCTGGAAGCGCGACAGCGTGATGGAGAAGAATCTGCCCGGCGAACGTCCCGGCATGTATATGACCACCGACACGCTGTGCACCGCCGTCAAGCCCGTCGTCATCCACGGCAAGTTTGCCTACGAGATGCGCGGTCTCTGGGTGATGAAGGGCGACTGCATGGGCGGCCCCTTCGTCAGCTTCTCGCGCGTCGACGAGGAGAACAACCGCGTCATCGTGGCCGAGGGCTTCGTCTATGCCCCCGAGAAGATGAAGCGCGGCCTCATCCGTCGCCTGGAGGGCGCACTCTACACGCTCAAGCTGCCCGAGGAGCAATACACCGTCGCCATCACGCCCGAGTTGGCTGCTGAAGAAGAAACCGAAGAAGAAACTTCGAAGAAATGAAGAAAATATATATCGGTCTGAAGGACTTGGACCACAGCGTTGTGGACGAGCTGATCCACGACAACATGATGCGCGAGCTCTGCCATCTTTCCGTGATTAATAACGATAACGATAACAAAGACGGGGAGGATGACGATGAGAACGACGCCACCGTGACGACCATCGAGGCACTCAAGGCCTCCGGCGCTCCCCTCCTGTGGATCACCACCGACGTGCGTGCCGCCGTCTCCTCCGACGCGAAAGCGCTTGAAGAAATGCTCCGCGAGGACTTCCGTCTGAGCACCGTGCGCACCACTGTCTTCCGTCCCGACATGAGCGCCGCCGAAGCCGAACTCTACGACGCCGTTCTGTGCGCCTCTGAGGAGGAGTGCGACCGTCTGCTTGCGCTGCTGCCCACCAAGAGCGTGGTGGCGCTGAGTCTTGATCGCGACCGCGTGACAACGGCCCCCGTGAGCGGCATCGACTGGCATGTGGACGAAGAGGGTCCGCGCCGCTACGAGAATCCCGCCGAACACGAGAAGACCGCAGCCGCCGTGCGTCGTGCCGTCTGGACCGCCATCGATGTGGTGCGCAACCGCCAGGACTGGCGCGAAGAGCACGCCAATCCTCTGCCTAAACTCTTTGTCGAGAAGAAGGGCAAGAAGGACCGTGACGGCGGCTCTCCCAAGAGTTTCGACCCCGACAAAAGCGGCGTGGAATGACCTTTGCCATTCTGGCTGCCGGCGAAGGCTCGCGTCTGGAGCATGAAGGCGTCCGGGAGCCCAAACCGCTCATCAGGATTGGCGGCGAATGCCTCATTGACCGCCTCATCCGCATCTTTCTTTCGTGCGGCGCAGATAGGATATGCGCCGTCGTCAACAGCCGTCGCCCCGAGGTGAAGGCGCATCTGGAGTCGCTCGCTTGCCCCGAACTCCACATCGTTGTGGCCGACACGCCCTCCAGTATGCATTCGCTCCGGGCGCTCTCGTCCGTCCTTGGAGACGAGCCCTTTGTGCTCACCACGGTGGACACCGTCTTCCGCGAGGAGGACTTCCGCCGCTATCTCTCGGAGGGCGACTTCGCCGTGACGCCCTGGGTGGACGACGAGAAGCCGCTCTGGATCGACACCGACGCCGAGGGTTTCATCACCGCCTTCCGCGACGAGGGCCCCTGCCCTTATGTCTCGGGCGGCATCTACCGGCTCACACCTCCGATGATGCAGGTGCTCGGGCAATGCATCGACCGCGGCGAAGCGCGCATGCGCAACTTCCAGCGCGCCTTGCTTTCAGCGGGATTTCGCCTCAAGGCTTTCCCCATGGAGCGCATCCTCGACATCGACCATCGCGCAGACATCGCCAAGGCCGAGAGCTTCCTTTCGCACGACATACTGCTCGTGCATCGCAGCACACGCTACACCAAAGGCCGCCCGGACGACCGTCTACTGCTCGAAGCCGTCGGTCGCAATCTACAGGAAGAAGGCTTCCACATCACGGAAACCTCCGAAGAGACGCTCACGGAGGAGACGCTCCGCCGCCCCCTGCGCTGTGTGCTCTCGATGGCCCGCAGCCCGGAAGCGCTCCGACTGCTCGAGGGCTGCCCCTGGTCTGTGGTCAACGCACCGGAGGCCGTTCGGCGCGCCGCGCGCCGCAGCGACGAAGGAGCCCCTGCACCCTGTTGGGTGAAACGCGACGGCTATGCAGAAAGCCCCGCAGATGTCATCTTTGCACCTACAGAAGAGGCGCGCCTGGAGGCCGTAGAGGCCATGCGTTCGAGGGGCGTCAGCGACATCGTCTTTCAGCACCACCGTGAGGGCCAAGAGGTGAAATTCTACGGCGTCGGCCGCAACTTCTTCCGCCCCGAGGGTCTGTCTGCGCTGCGCGAGAAGGCCCTTGAAGCCGCTGCTGAGAAAGGACCCGAGATATGGGGCGGCGATGCCGTCATCGGCGCCGGCGGTGACATTCACATCATTGACTTGAATGACTGGCCTTCCTTCTCCTCCTGCTGGGAAGAGGCCGCAAAGGCTATTGCACACTATGCTGTACACCAAAAGTAAAGATACAGAGGAAAATATCGACATATACTTCACGCGCCCGATAGGCCTCCTGTGGGCGCGCCTCTTCAACTATTTCGGCGCCAGCCCCAACACCGTCACCGTCGTGTCCATCTTTCTGGGCGTTGCGGCGGGACCTTGTTTCCTGCACGACTCGTGGCGCCTGGGCGGCACGGAGGGTCTGCTGTGGAACGTGGCGGGCATCCTCCTGCTCATGTGGGCCAACTTCCTCGACAGCGCCGACGGCCAGTTGGCGCGCATGACGGGCAAGACCACCCGCGTGGGCCGCATCCTCGACGGCGCCGCCGAGAACATCTGGTTTCTCTCTATCTACCACTGCCTCATCTTCCGACTGTGGCCCGAATGGGGCTGGTGGGGAGCGGTGGCATTTTATTTCTGCGGCTTCGTCTGTCACGCCAGTCAGGCGCGCATGGCTGACTGCATCCGCGGCTCCTACCTCTTCTTCCAGAAGGGGCAGCATCAGGACAGCCTCGACGAGCAGCTCGCCCTATGGCACACGCTCTCGTGGCGCCGTCAGCCCGTGGAGAAGGCCCTGCAGATGTTCTATCTCAACTACACCTTCCAGCAGGAGCGCGAAACGCCCCGCCTGCAGGAGCTCCGGCGCTATCTCAGAGACACTTACGGCGACGACATTCCCGAGGGCATCCGTCGCCGCTATCTCGAGGGCACATTCCCGCTGCTCAAGTGGACCAATTTCCTCACCTTCAACTGGCGCGCTTTCCTGCTCTACGCCTCCGTCCTCACGGACTGCATCCCGCTATTCTTCTGGGGACAGGTTATTGGGTTTACCGCCGTACAACTTTATATGAACCACAAACACGAACGCCTGTGCCACGAGTTATTGTCTTCGATTTCGGGGGAACGCTAGACACCCACGGACGCCATTGGGCCCGCGTGCTTTTCGAGCGCTGGCAGGAGGTGCTCTCAGACCTTTCCTGGGAACGTTTCTACGAGGCCTACGTCGCCGCCGAGCGCGCCATGACGACGGAAGAGGATTGGGACTTCCGCCGTACGTTGCAGCACAAATGCCGCCTGGAGGCCCGCTTCATGCAGCGTCCCGACGCTACTGATCAGGCCGATGGTGTGGCCGAGGCGTGCTACAAGCTCGCCCGTGAGTGTACGGCTCGCTCCAAAGATGTCTTGGAGGCGCTGCGCAAAGAGAGCATGCCTTTGGTGCTCGTGAGCAACTTCTACGGCAACCTCACGGCCGTCCTTCGCGACTTCGGCCTGGAGGGCTGCTTCGACCACATTGTGGAATCTGCGCGCGTGGGGGTGCGCAAGCCCGACAGCGCCATCTTCCGTCTGGTGCTCGACCTCTACCCCGTCCTGAAGCCTGACGACGTGCTCGTTGCGGGCGATTCGGAGCGCAACGACATCCTTCCCGCACGGTCTTTGGGCATGAAAACGCACTTAGTGAGAAAATTTGGGGACCTCCTGGCCCTCGTTTGACAAAAATTGCTTAACTTTGTCCCTTGAATATATCATTTCTGACACTATGGCACAGAGCAACATACGTCCCGCATCGGGCAAGCTCGGCATTCTGACCGTCGGTCTGGGCGCCGTCTCCACCACCTTCATCACCGGCGTGCTGATGGCCCGCAAGGGTCTCGCCAAGCCCATCGGCAGCATGACGCAGATGGACCGCATCCGCGTCTCGCGCGAAGGCCGCACGGAGCGTCTCGCCTACGGGGAAATCGTGCCTCTGGCGCAGCTCTCCGACATCGTCTTCGGCGCCTGGGACGCTTATCCCGCCAATGCGCTGCAGAGCGCGCTCTTTGCCGAAGTGCTCAAGCGCGAGGACATCATGCCCGTGAAGGACGAGCTGGAGCAGATACGCCCCATGGCGGCGGCTTTCGACCGCGACTACGCCCGCCGCATCGACGGCAGTAACGTGAAGCCCGGCCTCACGCGCTGGCAGATGGTGGAGGCTTTGCGCGAGGACATCCGTAACTTCCGCCGGGACAACGGGTTGGAGCGCGTGGTGGTCGCTTGGGCGGCTTCCACCGAGATCTATGTGGAGCGCGACCCCGCCGTACACGACACGCCCGAGGCACTGGAGGCCGCGATGAAGGCCGACGACCGCGTGCGCATCGCCCCCTCGATGTGCTATGCCTGGGCCGCATTGCTTGAGGGCTGTCCCTTCATCATGGGCGCCCCCAACACGACGGTGGACATTCCCGCCATGTGGACGATGGCCGAAAGGATGCGTGTGCCCATTGCCGGCAAGGACTTCAAGACCGGTCAGACGCTCGTCAAGTCGGGCTTTGCTCCCATCCTGCGCACGCGCTGTCTGGGCCTCGACGGCTGGTTCTCCACCAACATCCTGGGCAATCGCGACGGTCTGGTGCTCGACGAGCCGGCCAACTTCCACACCAAGGAGGTCTCCAAGCTCTCCACGCTGGAGACGATCCTCGACGGCAAGGACAATCCCGAGCTCTACGGCGACTATTTCCACAAGGTGCGCATCAACTACTATCCCCCGCGCGGCGATGCGAAGGAGTCGTGGGACAACATCGACATCTTCGGCTGGATGGGTTACAAGATGCAGGTGAAGATCAACTTCCTCTGCCGCGACTCCATCCTGGCGGCGCCGGTGCTGCTCGACCTGTGTCTCTTGAGCGATCTGGCGCAACGTGCCGGCCGCTGGGGCACACAGCGTTTCCTCTCCTTCTTCCTCAAGGCGCCGATGCACGACTACCTCTCGGGCGAACAGCCTGTCAACGACCTCTATCAGCAGTATGCCATGCTGAAGAACGCCCTGCGCGAGATGGGCGGCTACGATGCCGACCAGCCGCTGGACTGAATTAAATCTTTTTGATAAACTTCGCCGGGACGCCGCCGACCATCACGTTGTCCGGCACGTCCTTCGTCACTACGGCACCGGCAGCCACGACGGCATTCTTGCCAATGGTGACGCCAGGACAGATGACGGCGCCGATGCCTATCCAGGCATTCTCCCTGATTGTCACCTTCCCGAAGTGGAAAAGGTTGTGCCTGTCGTGCAGGTCGTGATCGACCGTCGTGATCTTGACCTCCGGAGCGATCTGCACGTTGTCCTCTATCACCACCCTCCCGGGAGAGAGTATGGTCGCCCCTTTGTTGATGATGATGTTCTTGCCGAACGTCATCCGGCAGCCGCAATCGCAATAGAACGGAGAGACAATAGCGACGCTGTCGTCTATCTCGCATTGGAACAACTCTTCCAACAGACTCTTGTAATCCGGATCAGTGGGTTTCTTGGACGAGATCTTCAGACACAACTCATGACTGCGAATCATCTCCGCCTCCACGTTGCGCATACGAGGGTCGCTCTTGCAGCCCAACCCGGTGGCATCTATTATGTCAAACATTTCTCGCGATAATCTTCTATGTTCATGTGATTTAAATATCCAACCATCATTGTCATGAGAGCCAACGCCTTGCCAGCAGTCGCTGATGTTTCATTTTTATCATTTGTATGTTTTAGCCTTCAGTTCCAGTTCTGATAAGCGGTCAAGAGCTGCCTTCAGGGTGTCATCACGCTTGGCAAAATGGAAACGGATAAGATGATGAACATCTTCTCTAAAGAAGCAGCTGCCAGGAACAGCACCCACACCGACATGTTCAGCCAGCCACTCACAGAAATGAAGGTCGTCCTTTACGCCGTACTTCGACACATCGAGCAGCACATAATAGGCACCTTGTGGGTCTGTAAAGTCAAGTCCAAACTGACGTAGCCCGTCACAGAAGAGTTGCTTCATGTGTGTATAGTGGGCTTGAAGTTCCTTGTAATAACTGTCTTGGAATGACAGACCGACTGTAGCAGCTTCCATCAATGGTGCAGCAGCTCCCACGGTCAGGAAGTCATGCACTTTCTTCACCCTGTCTATGATGCGTTCTGGTGCAATGACATAACCGAGTCGCCAGCCTGTGATGCTGTAGGTCTTTGACAATGAACTGCATGAAACAGTTCGCTCCCACATGCCAGGCAACGTGGAGATATAGACATGCTGGTGAGGGGCATAGACGATGTGCTCATATACTTCATCTGTAATCACATAGCCGTCATATTTGATGATAATATCTGCTATCGTCTGAAGTTCTTCATGTGTAAACACCTTGCCACATGGGTTCGACGGATTACAGAGTACCAATGCCTTTGCACCGTTTCTGAAAGCGTCTTCGAGCAGATTAGCATCAAACTCAAATGTGGGTGGTACGAGTGGAATATATATCGGCTCTGCACCTGTAAGAATCGTGTCAGCCGTGTAGTTTTCGTAGAATGGCGAGAAGATGGCAACCCTATCACCCGGATTTACGATAGTCATCATTGCTGCCATCATAGCCTCGGTAGAGCCACAGGTCACAACGATGTTCTTGTTGGCATCGATGTCCAATCCTGTGAAAAGACTTTGCTTTTTAGCCAAAGCCTCGCGGAAATTCTGCGCTCCCCAAGTTATGGCATACTGATGTGGACCATGTGGTGCTATTTCTGCCAGCCGATTCGTTATCTCCTTTGGAGGGTCAAAGTCAGGAAACCCTTGCGAGAGATTGATGGCTCCGTACTGATTTGATATACGGGTCATTCTACGGATGATGGAATCCGTGAAGTTAGCTGTGCGAGTGGATAGTGGTTTCATGTATCAGTTCGATAAATTGCGATTTATCTGTCTTTTATCTCTATCTTTTTTATCACCTTGGCAGGAACACCGCCAACAATCGTATTCGGTTCCACATCTTTGGTCACTACGGCACCGGCGGCCACGACGGCACCGTCTCCGACAGTCACGCCTGCAAGAACGGTGGCATTGGCTCCAATCCAGACGTTTTTGCCGATGTGGATGGGGGCATAGCTCATGCTCTGACGGTTAGCCGGGTCAAGGTCGTGATTGATGGTGGCCAACACCACGTTGTGACCGATGAGGGCCCCTTCGTCGATGGTGATACCACCCTGATCCTGAAACTTGCAGCCCATGTTGATGAAGACACGTTCGCCGACAACGGTGTTCTTGCCGCAGTCGGTGTGAAACGGCGGGAACAGCCCCACCGTCTCGAGCACTTTACGCCCCCACAGCTGCTCCAACAGAGCGCGCAGCTCCTCCGGCGTGTGATACTTGCCGTTGATCTCCGCCGTGATCTTCAGTGCCTCCTGCGACAGCTTATGAAACATCATGTGGACCTCGCCGCCCCCGACGACGGGCTGGCCCGAGGCCATGTAGTCACGAAATTCCTGTATCGTCATTTCTATGTCGTTTACCTGATAAAATGCATAGGATTCCACTCTTCGCGCTCGGGGTAATCGGGGTTGCCGCCGGTGTGAATCTTCTTCAGCAGCCAGGCCATGTTGTTGGCCAGAGTGCGCATGGTCTGCATGCCTTCCGTGTCCTGCGCCGCTTCGCCGGGCGTCCGGCCGTAGGCGATGTTCCAGTATTGCGACGTCACCAGCGGCATGTTCGTCATCTCGAAGATCATGTTCATCGTCTGAAATGCTGCCGTAGCGCCGCCACGACGGCAGATGGCGACAGCGGCCGCAGGCTTGTTTTGCACCTTTGCGCCGGAGAAGAACGCACGCTGCAGGACGGCCAAGACGGCGCCGTTGGGCTGTCCGTAATAGACGGGCGAACCCACCACGAGGGCGTCGGCCTCATTGAGTTTTTCGACGAGGGTGTTGCAGACGTCGTCATCGAAGACGCATCGTCCCAACCCTTTCTCTCTGCACTGTCCGCAGGCGATACAGCCGCGCACGGGCTTGTTGCCGAGCTGCATGATTTCGGACTCCACACCGTTCTTTTTCAACTGATTGGCAATCTCTGTGAGCGCCGTGAACGTGTTGCCGTTCCTGTTGGCGCTGCCGTTAAGCAAAAGTACTTTCATATTGAATTGTTTTTTTTGATACTCAATGTTTAGTCGATGGCTTCGATGTAGAAGCTGAAGGGACGGAAGCCGTCGTTACAACTGATCATGGCGCTCATCGGATTCTTCATCCATCCGTCGTAGAAGTTCCCTTCTCCTCTGGCCAGCGACGTCACGAATTCGCGCATGCTCTCCCATGCCGACGGGCACAACCCTTCGGGGCGCCGGCCGTCGACGGATATCCACTGTTGTCCTTCCGCCACATCGCAACTGTGCTCGATCGGGTTCTCGTATCGTGCCATCAGATCGTGATATACGGTCTGCCGCACCGCCGTGATTCGTACTTTCTTCATTGTTTTCGTCAGAATAACCGGGACAAAGATACGAAAATTAGCTGATAATGCCACACAGAAATCGCTGAAATTATCAGTTTGTGGATTTAGGCTCTTCAAAGGCAAACATCAGGTCAAGCACTTCTGTCTTGCGGGCTTCTCTACCCCAGTTACGCCCCTTGAACTCATCGCCTTCGTTTATCTCACAAAGGCCGACAAAGCGAAACAGGCGGTTGAATATTCTGTATTCATACGCATATCCAACATTTAGCATTGGGAAAGCCTTGCGATACTCATCAGCATAGAATACCGTGCCGCGCCAATTCTCGCCATAGTGATGCAGGAGCCATAAGGAATAGAGTCGTCCCAGATTACCCACTTCGTCGTCTTCACACGAATCGAGCCATCCTGTGTTGTAATCCATGAAAAGGAACAGCATCATCGTCCGCAACAGTTCATTATGGTCAGCAAGCAGTTGTTTCCCCTTGGCCGTCAGCGACATCTTTCCGACACGGGTCTTGATGAGTCCGCACTCTTTCAACACGACCCTGAGCACCTGTACTTCTTCTGTTTTCGGTTCATTCTTCTGTTTATACCAGTCTGTGCTCCAGCTATGGCTCCCCAATTCGTAAAGTTCGGCAACAATCTTAGGAGGTATATACCCTTGTGTCGTGAGTTTCATTTCATTTTCGGCCAACGCATTCATCAGGTGCAGAGCCTGTCGCATGACGGGAATTCGCGCCATCTGCTCCTCTGTCAGCTGGCGCAGTTGTACCGGACACCCCGCTTCTAACGGTCTGTTAATCATCTGGTGCATCTGCTCAGATGAGAATCCGTTGAGATCAGGCCTTGATACAGCGTTCAGCGCATGCATGAATTCACTCACATAGCGATTGATTTTATCCAATTCCGCTTGTTTCCCGCTTTTCTCCATCTGGTCAATCCAGTCCTGCAACTGGCGGGTAATTTCGTCATTGTCTATCATATGCTTGTATCAGTTTATTTAGCTCATATCTCGCTATTTCTTTTGCAAAGATACGAAATTTAATTGATAATTGACAATTGACAATTGAAAATTTTATTGCCACACGATCTTTGGTTTCTAACTAGGGAGTAAAAATTCTCTAGTTAGCGCGCAAAAATTCTCTAACTGGAGAGTAAGATTTTGCCTTCTTCCTCTCTCCCCCTCCGCCCAGAGTCGCCGCATCACTGCTGCAGAGCCGCTGCATCACTGCTGATTTATCGGACTCAATGAATATTCGGGTTATGCAAAAAATGCATTCAACGGACATTTTTACGGATGTCCCTCTCCTTTCGCGCTAGCGAATGGGGCCGAACGTAGTGATGGCAATTTCCCGCAATGTCCGTTCGCGAAGCGTTGCGGACATAACGGACATAACGGACAAACGTTAATTGTGTCCGTTCGATTAATCTTTCAAACATCCTATGGGCACCACCAGTACTCCGTCTTTGCGCTGGTAGGCATATTCTCCTCCGGTAAGCACCATCAGGAACGATGGGCTTCCCATCTTTTCGTCATTCACTTTTCTTGCCAACTCTTGTAAGTGGCAGGCGGCTTCGTCTATTTGTTTGTTGCCGAGTTTCACCTCCACTGCAGCCCAACGGCCATCATTCAAGGCTATAATCATGTCTGCCTCCAAACCGTTTTTGTCACGGAAATGATACACCTCACCGTCATTGGCCTGTGAGTAGATACGCATATCTCTTGTGCACATGGACTCAAACAGCAACCCAAAGGTATTAAAATCTTCCAACAAAGATTTGGGCGTGGCTCTCAAGATGGCCGTTGCGATGGATGGGTCGACGAAGTGACGCTTCGACGCGGTTCTGAGAGCTGTTTTTGAGCGCATGGATGGTGACCATGCCGGCTGATCCTCAACAACAAATATGCGCCTTAATGCGTTCAAGTAGGCCTCCAAGGTTGGTGCCGACATTGATTTTCCATCGCCTTCCATGTCTTTAAGTAAGGTGACGTTGGTTGCCATAGTTGCCACATTGCGAGCCAGCGACCGAAGAAGCAATTGCACCCGCTTGGGATTCCGCTCCACGCCATCCACCCGCGACACATCCTGATGAATGATTGCATCAACATAGTCGCGCGACATTTCCAATGCTTCAGATCCTTTCATCTTCACCGATGCCGGCCATCCTCCCCGGCAGATGGCAAAGGCTATCTGTTCAACCGTAAGTTGCGACGCCTCCATGACGGGGTATTTTGTTCCGTCAAACAGACTCCGAAGGGAAACACTGCCGTTAGACTCTCCCGATTCAAAAAGGCTCATTGTCCGCATCGCCAACCTGGCTATTCGTCCTGTCCCGGTATGCATTGTGGCACCATCGGTGGGCACAGCTGATCCTGTGAGAATAAATTGTCCGAATTCCCGCCGCTGGTCAACGGCAAACCTGACAGCATCCCAAAGCACAGGAGCCATCTGCCACTCGTCTATCAAGTGTGGCACACTTCCCTCAAGCAGAAGTGATGGTTTGGTGTCTGCAGCCATCATGTATGACTGTCCTTTGTCAGGATCTTGCATATACACCACACTCTTTGAGGCGACCAAAGCTGTTGATGTCTTTCCGCACCATTTAGGTCCTGTTATAAGCACCGCACCCGAATGTCTTAGCTTATCCGCAAGCAATGCATCGCTAATTCTTGGGAAATAATCATTTACTCTCATGTTTCTATCACTTTATTGGGCGCAAAGATACGAAAATTTTATGAAACGGCCAAATTTTATTTTATGAAATGGCCAAATTTTATTTTATGAAACAGCCACTTTTGTCGCCCGACTCTACTCTTTTGTCAATGTCACGCGATTTTCTGGCCTTTATACATCAGACTTCAGCCATCAGACTTCAGCCATCAGACATCAGCCATCAGACATCAGACTTCAAATCTAAGCCTTTGAGAACAGTCTGACGACAGTCTGACAACAGTTTGAGGGCCTTCAACGGTCATAACGGACATAACGGACAAGCGTTAATTGTGTCCGTTCACATCATACATCAGCCATCTGCTTTTACACAGTAAACGCAGCCGAGGTGTAACCGAAGGCATCCTTCAGCCATCATACATCTTCCCTCTTCCTTCTTACCTCTAACCTCTTACTTATAACTATGCTGTAAAAATTGGAAGGTAAAACAGAGAAAAATCCCAAGAAAATTTGCCGGTTAAAGAAAAAAGCGTATCTTTGTACTGCAAAAACAGTCGAATCGGCGACAGATTTTGCAGTAGAAGATAAAAAATATATAAGATATGATTATCCAAAGAGACCAATACGTAAACGAACTTCTTAGCAAGCGATGGAATGGAAAAGTAAAGATTGTCACCGGCATTCGCCGATCCGGCAAGTCATTCCTGTTATCAACGCTTTACAAAAAACGGCTCTTGGAAGAAGGCGTCACTGAAGACAGTTTCATTGAACTGGCTTTAGATAAGAAAGTGCACCTGAAGTATCGCAACCCCAACGAGCTTTACGATTACATTATTCAAAAGTCGCATGAGGCCGGAAGACGCTTCTATGTGTTTATTGATGAGATTCAGTTGTCATATAAAGTGAAAAACGAAGATGTGGACGAGCGTCTTGTGGCTGAAGAAGACCGGGAGATGCTTTACACCACCTTTTACGACATACTCAATGACTTGATGGCCCGGAGCAATCTGGATATCTATGTTACGGGCTCTAACAGCAAGATGCTTTCCAAAGACATAGTCACCAACTTTCGCGATCGCGGCACAGAGATAAGAGTCTATCCCCTGTCATTTAGAGAGTTTTATCCAGTCTCCGGGTTAGAAAAAGCGGATGCATTTGAGGAATACCTGACTTACGGAGGCATGCCTCTGGCGGTACTTGAGGCGAATGAGGCCGAAAAGCGCAAATACCTGAAGGGACTTCATCAGCGCGTCTATCTCAAGGATATTGTTGAGCGCTACAGGCTGAAGGACGATGCAGTGCTGGATGCTTTGGTTGATGCGCTGTCATCGGCCGTCGGATCGCTGACTAATCCTCACAATCTGGCTAATGCGGCAGGCACCCTGATGAGGCGCAACACCTCTGACCACACCATCAAAAACTATTTGGACTATCTGGAGGACTCTTTTCTGTTTGTGCGTGCTCTGCGCTACGATGTGAAGGGCAAGCGTTATTTCGAGAACACGCTGAAATACTATTCCATAGACACCGGACTGAGAAATGCCAAGCTGAACTTCCGACAGCAGGAGAAATCACATCTGATGGAGAATATCATCTTCATCGAACTGTTGCGCAGGGGGTATAGCGTGGATGTTGGTGTTGTGCAGTTGACTGCCAAGAAGGACGGCAAGAAACAGCAGTCGCAATATGAAATAGACTTTGTCGTCAACACCGGTCGCGAGAAGGTGTATATCCAATCGGCACTGAATGTGGATACAGAGGCGAAGAAGCAACAGGAAACTTTTTCTCTCAAAAATTCAGGCGACTTTTTCCGCAAGATTGTCATCACCGACGGCAATGCAAAGCCCTGGGTCGATGATGACGGCATAATGTATGTTGGCATTATCCCCTTCCTGTTGGAAGAGGATTTATAGCTGTCGAAACCTCTAACGGACAAAGCGGACAAGCGTTGATTTGTGTCCGTTCTCTTACAAAAAAGCGATTAGACAAACGAAACTATTCATCTGCAGTTTCGCAGGCGCTGTGCAGGCACTGCGCAGGGGAACAGGTCTGTGAGAGCAGAGTTTTTCAGGCCTAAAACAGCCCTTAATTGAGACTAATTGTCCTGCTTTTGAGGGTAAAAGCAATGAACTGTGCTTCTGCAGCAACAACGTATCTTGCTGTGTTTTTGGATTTTAGAGGAGATGCCGATGGCCTGTTGTGACAGTAGACAGTTGTATTACGTCTCTCTCCAAAGCCTTCTCTCCCCTCGTCCGTCTGCCTTTATCCATCCGCTATAAGCCTTTGTTTTGAACAGTCTGACGACAGTTTGGGAACAGTCTGAGAAGCCTCAACGGTCATAACGGACATAACGGACAAGCGTTAATTGTGTCCGTTTACATCATCCCTCAGCCACTTGCCCTGAGTCAGTCGAAGGGTCGGCCCTCATACATCAGCCATCAGACATCATCCCTCAACCCTCATCCTTTCCGGATAACTGTAAAAAAGTTTTGGATAACTATGCAGTAAAAATTGGAAGGGCTTAATAACTATATGAATCTATGCATTCTATAGTTTTTGCTCATCCTCACTATTATTAAAGACATATTCTTTCTTTACCAAATGGTATATATCCGTCTCGGGGATTGAGATCATCTCGTAAAACTTCACGCCTTTATGAGACAATAAGTTGTATATCGTTCTCTTACAGTCATTTTTACATTGCACCCCAAAAATAATTTCTTCTATTCGGGCGTCATCACCCATTGGTACGGCATAATGGTCATTGTTCGTTTTAGCGTTATAGCTTAGCAATCTAACTTCGCCTTCTTCATTCCAATCTGTATGTTTAAGGAAAAAAGCCTCAAAAGTATTAAGCTTTAGCTTATCTGTTGCAATCTTATAATAATGCACATATTGAACAGGAGCTAATCTTAGAACTTCTTTTTCTGTTTCGTCTATTTTTTTAAATATTGATCTATTCAATCTATATTTGATGCAAAAGCCACAATGGTTGTCTGCGTAATTGGACCACATTTTTACATTCTGCAAGACATTGTTGTCTGTGTCGTAAGTTGCAGTATTTGCTTGAAAAGAACGAATCCGATAATAGTCCATAGACTTATTTAAAATCTCCTCATGACCTCTTCCGCCTGTTATTTTATTTAGACATTCTGTTTTCCTCCAGAAATTTGCTATACTATCAAAAGGATCGTTCATCTTAGAAGGACGAACTACCGTAATCGTATTATTAATCAAATCTTCTAAGGTATATACAGAATATTTCCTAAATGAGTACACTACGACGTCATCTTTATCTTCAAAAACACCTAATTTGTAGCGTTGAAGAGTTATTTGATAATTTATATAAAAATTAAGTGCTTTATCTTTATATTCTGCACAATTACAATTTGACGCATACATAGCGCAGATTTGACCAGCCAGTTCATTATATTTCTCTTTACATTCATACGTAATCATCTGGATGCCGAACATTTCCAACATTTGATTGTACTTTATTTCAAGATTATCAAAAGCTTGTTTCAAATCATTTAATAATCTATCATAAGCAAGTTTGTCTGCCTCTTTATCTATCGCCCTAGTCTCATTTAACAAATTAACTACTCCTTTGTAGTTATTAAAAAACGATTTCTTTAATTCATCACACGCAATGCGACTGTCTCTACGGGAATGATCCTTACTCGATTTCATGTTCTACATATTTATTATTTTGCCGCAAAGATAAAGTTTTTTTCTCAACCTTGCAACTGAGACAACAAAATATCCGCAAAAACCATGTTTCTGCGGATATTTTGTTCAAAAATTAAACTCTAATTATATTTTCTACTCTTCTATTTCTATAATATGCGGCCTTGCTTTATACAAACAAATCTCCGACAATACCCGAAAGAGAAACCTTGCATTGGTTACAAATGTCTGTAATAGTAGCGCCATTGTTTGACAACATATAAAACATCTCTTCACCAATTAACACGTATTCCCATTCCCGGTTCATTCGCTCTTCTGGTTTCAACTCATTAATTTTACGAACCCACTCTACTGCTGCTGTTTGTTTCTGCCGAACATTCTTATCTTTGATTTTATCCTCGCCTTTTGTTTCAATAAGATAAATTTTATCTTTGGTAGCAACAAGAAAATCCGGGTGATAGGTTGCCATCAAGCCATCATACCTTATATAATGAATAGAGGCGAAGGGATGCATATTCTCGCTGATTTTGAGGAAACGCTCAACTTCTCCGTCTTTATCAAGATATTGTATGAATGCTTTTTCAAGCCCTCCTCCGCGAGTTGGGAACGGCAAACGCTCATAGATGACTTTCGTACATGGCAATGAATATGCTTCCCGCATTCTCAATTCACTCACGCTCGAAAATTTTGTATGCACTACAACAGCATCCGTCTTCATCGTCTTTTCCATCGCATAGAATATTGCCCGAGCCATAACTTCTATGATATGAGTCGTTGCTATAGCATTCTGCGAAAGGAGAATCTTCCAATCGTATCCATTGAACGGGTTAAATGTCTGCCCAAACAATCGTGTGCGAATGTAACAGTCAATAGCCCCAACGATGTTGGCCTCATCTATTTGAAGTGTGGGAACACCCTTTCGACGACCATCCTGTTCAAATCGAAGAGTGATGGTACGCAGCAGTTTTTGCAGATATTCATTATAACTGCTTGCGTTGAAGAGATTTCCCGTAACTTTATATTTGCCAAACTGAGTTTTTGAGATGGCTTCCTGAGAGATAAACGTTTCGCCCTCTTGAGCCAAGAAACGTCGCAGCGTCTCCAAGCTGAAGGTTGTAAACGGTTTCAAACTCTCCACATCTATTTCTATTTCCTGAAGTTCCTCATCTGCCTCTCTCAAAATAATGGGCCAATCAAAGTCATATTGTTCATACCCATCTCTCAAGCCGACCTTAATCAAATCACCTGTCGCACCGTTTTCGCCGGATTCCTCTGTCTCTTCAACGGCCAATCCCTGATTCAGCAAGTCCTCGTAGAACTGGATAAAGGCCGGATGCTCAATGATGCTGAGCATATCCAAATAGGTCAACGGCTGCTGATGCTGCTGTAAAACGCGTTTACGGTCTTCCTCCTTTGTGCTCTGATATTCCGACTCACGCCACATCAATCTGAGACCGCGACCGATAATCTGTTCCAACAAGATGGGGGCTTCTGAAGAACGCAACGGAACTATGACGCAAATATTGTTCACATCGAAGCCCTCGCGCAACATCAACACGGAAATAATGACCTTCGGCTTTTTGTATTGGTCTATATCAAACAGTTTCTTCTTTACTTCCTTCCATTCTTCTTCCGAGACATCGCCTTTGGCGTTACTGTCAATCGTGACAACTTCATCCTGCCCCAATCCCTCATCAAGCATCAACTGATTTACAAAAGGTGCTACAGAAGTGTCTTCACAGATAACCAATATCTTAGGATTTTTCTTCCCGTCAATCTTGACGAATTCGTTCTCCAGCTTTTTTAGTTTTTCTAATCCAGCACGGAGCATTAACCTTTGGCCGTCACTCAGTCCTACAACTTTGTTTCTTTCGTCACGTTCGGCCCTATAGTCCAGGTCCTTTAATTCCGTCAATTCCTGACGACGGTCTAACAGCAGAGTCTTTACCAAACCCTTCTTCATTGCTGTTGCCAGATCGAAATCCACGACGATATGCGGGAAGTACACTTTCTGCATTCTTTTTCCGGAACCAGACTGAGCAAAAGGCGTTGCAGAGAAATCCACTTGAAAATAGCGAATGCCTTTTTTGGCTGCAATGGCGTTCAATCCTTTCTGCCATTCCACCTCTTCAATCTCTCCGTTGCGCTTCATCTCATGGATGTGATGCGCCTCATCGTTTATCACCATGATGTCATCCAAGGATGCAAGATATTCTGTTTCTGAACCTCGAAGATAGCGTCGGTCCAACATCCCGAGATCATTTCCTGCAGCCTTCCCGGGACGAATCGGGAGCAACTCATCTATTATCCCGGGAATGTCAAGCGTTTCTCCGTCTGCGTCATCGTTCAACTGATTTTCGAACAAATGCCAGTTCGTCAATGCGATTATTCCGTCGCCTGTGGTCTTTCTGCCAATACCTTCTTCCTTGCTTACCACATTGTTTTGAATAAAGGAGAATACTTCTTGGCGATAATGCGGAGGAATAAACAGCTCCTGATTTAGATGGAAATCATTCGTCTCCGCGTTGCGTCCGTCCTTTCCTCGCTCCATACGTCCACAGAATGCATCCAGCAAACGGTCATAGACAATCAGGCCTGGAGCTACGATGAGAAAGTTTTTCGTAAATCGTCCGCTCTTCACGTCCTCGTGTCTTGCATTGAGCATCTGCCACAGAAGAATCGCGTGCATCACCCACGTCTTGCCTGTGCCAGTTGCCATTTTTACAGCATATTTAGGCGACTGATATTTCTTTTGAGATAACATTCCCATATCAACAACTGACATCATATCCGGCATAAGATGTTGGTAATGATCCATCACATTCTTGACGCCAACGACTTCGTGCAGATAGATAATATTAAGTATCGCCTGACGTTGTCCTATATGGAAATTTCTCTCACGTAAGGAGCAATATTCTTCCGAGAACCAATATTTTAACAGTTCCTGTGTGACAAGAGTCACTTGCTCCTGCATTTCTCCACAAGCCCACGCTTCATTGACTCTTTCACTCAATCGTTGGGCCAATTCCAACGACACGTTTGCATTGTTTGTTTTCATATACTCTTTACCACTTGACTCTCAAAACCAAACACATCAACAGACTTTATGCACACCTGACGGTGTTCTTTGTGCGGCACCCTAAGTCGCGTTTCATATACGCAATGAAGCGGATCATTGTCGTTTTCCATATTCTCGCGGTAGTCCTGCCATGTTGAGCGGAATGTCACTCCGTCATAATCCGGATCAATGCTCCAATACTCAATCAATGACAAAGGATCACGCTCCAACACTTGTTGCAGTTTCTCCTTATCTTTATCATCCAAAGGTATATTGTCAGGTGACAAGAGTACATAGTTCTCCAGCGCAACATCTATCTCGTCATATTCGCCGTTTTGCTTCACCTCCAATGGTTTGGCCACCAAATACTGAAGTGAGGAAAAACGAACCGAGCGGTCATCCACCAATTTCTTGTAACCTTTCTTAGACAACTTATCCAAAAGGTCTGGCGGAATCACAAGCACTTCAACGTTAGAGTCCTGATATTTTTGTATTGCCTGAGATATATCAAAAGCAAAGTTCCAACCAAGCACAATAACCTTCTCCCAATCGCCGCCGAGAAGAGAGGCTTTTGCTTCAACTGCCCTACGTATTGTGGCTGCTGTTGTCAACCGGTTGGGTGAATCTACCATTACTAACGTTCTCGTTCCCTTAATATATCCAAAGTTTCTATCGTTTGTCTGTTCGGGCGTGAAAGGAAGCGCTCCATACAACCCCAAGACCACTTGACTCAAATCACCGACATGCTTGTAACGTTTGTTATTCTTAAAGGCTTCTTTCTGATAGTCGCCAATGCTTTGATACAAGAACGGCTTCACTTCCTGGTCAATAAAGCGCTTGCGCATCACCAATGATGCAGGCTTGCCAATGTCGCAAGTTATCCAGCGTCTACCTAATCGTTCTGCAACTGCTGCTGTGGTTCCGCTACCACCGAAGAAGTCGCAAACGAGGTTGCCTTCGTTAGATGAGGCTTTGATAATGCGTTCGAGAAGTGACACTGGTTTTTGGGTTGCATAATTAACACTCTCCGAACTTGTTGGTGATATAAGATTGATATCATCCCAATAATCACTCACCAACACACCTTTCTCTGGATCAAGATAATACTTTAGCATTGGTTGTCCACCACGCTCTGGCCAATAAATCCTTCCTTCCGCATCAAGTTGTTCAAGGTTATCTATTTTAGTTATCCAATGCATACCATTCCTACCACAAGTATTAGGATCGATTCCTCTCCAAGGAGAACCTGTTACTCCATTTCTTCTACCACTTACAAGTAAGGGAGCATGTCTATAAATGCCTTTATCATCTTTGTACTTATATTGAGCTAAATAACTTTCCTCTTGTTCTTTGTAAACCTTTGCTAATGGCGTATCAATTGTTTTTGAGTAAAACAGAATCACATCGTGAGAACGTTTATACACATTCCCTATGGAAGAAATATTCTGGCTTCTTTTCCAGATGATTTCATTTCTGAAATTTTCATTACCAAATATTTCATCCATGATAGTTTTTACATAGTGTCCTACATGCCAGTCAATGTGTACGTATATACTTCCCCTGTCTGATAACATTTCTCTCATCAACAAAAGACGAGGAAATAACATCTTTAGATAGCTAACAGTACCGTCTTCCCATGTATCAGCATATGCAAATTGTTCCAATATTGTTGGTTTCTGTTCCACATCAGTACCTGGCAAAGAAATCTTGGTACGATAATCCGCCTTAGAGTCAAATGGTGGGTCTATATAAATCAAATCAACTTTACCACGAAGTGAGGGAAGACCTGTTTGTGCATCACCAGCAAGGAGAGCCTGCATCGCCAAAAGATTATCTCCATAGATAAGGCGATTCATCCACTCCCCGTTACCTCCTGCCATATTGAAGGCATTGGGTATCTGAGGCGTATTGCCTCTAAACAAACCACTCACATCTTTACTGGGCAATACCAATTCATTCGTCTGAAGCCCAATCTGTGTACCGCTGCTCAGACGCTCCAATATTTGAGCAGCCTCACGCCTGCCTTCGCTCACAATACGTGGCAGTTCCTCAATTAAAGATTTAGCCATGTAGCATTATAGTTTTATAATGCGTCGAGCCAATAAACAAATGTTCCTACAAGTACAGACATAAAACGTGGACGCTCTCGCTGTCCAACGTTCAAGGTACTTGCAGGAAACCTATAGTATTAAAACAGGAAAACGCCCACTAAATCAGTAGGCGTTACCACTATTCTAACACTATGTTCTTTCCACCTGCAAGTTTCTGAACGTTTTGAATAATAGCCAACGCTAAAGTTATCACAAAGGTCATACAACCACCCTGCGCTCAGGGATTTGGCCTAAAAAGGCGATGTCGTTTACGACATTTCGGCCGTACTTGGCTACAAAAATACACTTTTTCTTTGAAACAACAAATAATCGTGGCAGATTTTCTAGATTTCCACTCCATTTTTCGAAAATCGAAAATGCAAAAATGTGCGGAGAGCCGTGTCTTTTCCAAAACAGTTGACAGTTTACTGACGAGTTTGACATAAATGGGACTGTCAACAAATCCAGTACGACAACTCCTCTTGTGTCAACTCTTTCAGTATAGGTAAGAGCAGTTTTTCCCGATACTTTCTTAACCCGGAATTTGCTTAAAAAATGCCCACGCAAATTACGCAAATTGCAAATTGCAAATTGTGACCCACCAGTCAGAGTACACGTAAAACTTGACATCCGAACCCGCATTTAGCGCCTCTGGTCGGTCTCTGCTCGGTCTCTGCGGGGTATCTGATTGGGGGCTGAGCGAGCAGTCCAATATTGATTATCAGGTATTTAGCTTTTACAAGATCGGCGCGTTTATACGTGTTTCAAAATCCGAAATCTTGACAAAATAGTTATTTGCTTGCAATCTCACGAAGCAACGCTCCGTAGACATCCTACTCGCCTCAGCAAAATAAGCAAGCTTTTCTGCATTCGGCTCGGGCGGATGCGGCGTAGTTTGCGTGAGCATTTTTTCGTGCAAACAAAGCACTCTTATCACTAAGAAAAGTTGAATCATTCTCTCTTAACCCTTGTTTTGGTTGAATGAGATTTCATGTAACTTCCCAATGGCCGGTCTTGTTGCTTCCTATACGGAGGAGTTGGCCGTCACGCTTCATCTCATTGAGGCGACGCTTGACTGTGGCTTCAGAGACGCCGACAATGGCTCCGTAAGCCGCATAGTTGAGACTGTTGTCCTGCAAAATGGCTTGCAAGAGTTTCTGCTTTATCGGGTCAGAAGTGACTTTTATCGGGTCAGAAGTGGCTTTTATCGGGTCAGAGTCCTGTGAACGTCTGAACGCATCAATCTCACCCCGAATGTTGCGGATATGCTCCTCAAACATGAAAGCACGGAAAGGCTCGAGCGAATCCTGATCTCTGGCATCAACCAAGGCCTGAATATATTCTGCCTTGTCCTCCTTGACAATCTTGACGGGGACCAGGCCGAATTCATACTGCAAATGATTCATGACGAGACGCGACATGCGTCCGTTGCCGTCAACCCAGGGATGAATGGTCACCAAACGAAAGTGGGCATCGAAACTCAAGCGGTATTTCGCGATCAGGTCATCGGCGTCAAGCAACTGACGGCGTTGCTCATTCAACTGCGTGCAAAACTCAGCCAACTTAGCCGGCACCTTCTGGAAATTCATATAGGAACGTCCGCCAATGCCTGCCGTCACACCGACAAGACGGAGCTCACCCTTCGACGCATCGAACGTCCCCTGTGCCGTATTGTATTGTGCCCCCGTATTCTTCATCACAAGGGCAGACAGTTCTTTGAGCATTTCTACGGAAAAGTCTGTATGCCGGCGGGCCAACATCAAGGAATGTTCGTAGGCGGCCTTCAGGTCGAGGTTCATCATCTGTTCCTGTATGGTGCGCCCCTTAGCCGAGATGCCTTCGTCGAACAACAACTGGTTTTCTATCTCCGTCACCGTTGACCCCTCAATGGCCGTAGAGTGGGTAATGAGGGAATAGAGATAGAACTTCTGATAGTCTATCTGATCGGCAATGCCCAGCGAGCGATGCTCTTGAAGCAAGTTCAGCAATTTTTCTTCATGCACCATTTTCGTTCCTTCACGGGCACTTTGTTTATTTCACCGCAAAAATACACTTTTTCTCTGAAACAACAAATATTCGGGGCAGATTTTCTTGAAAACCATCCGTAATTTGCAGAAATTTGATGTTGCAAAATCTGCTAGATCTGCAAACAACACGTGACGGTTTTTTATGTTTTTCTAGGTTTTCTTTTTAAAAGATTTGTGCAGATTAGTGAAATTCGTGTTCGACTAATCAGAGAATACGTAAAACTTTACGCCCAAACCCGCATTTAGCGGCTCAACGGCGGCTCAACGGCAGCTCTGCAGGGTATCTGATTTTGACTTTCCCGTGGGCTCGGAAAAATTCTCCCGTGGGAGCGCAAGATTTTCCCGACGGAGACGCCGTGACGACACCCATAATGCACCTTGCCGATTTTTTAACAGAATCATTTCTTTCATGCATCAAAGACAAACAGGAAAACGGAGCAAAGACTTAGTGCAACACCCCGAATGAGTCCTGCGACTGGAGGCTCTGGCGACGGAAGGCCGTGGGCGACATGCCGAGATGCTCCCTGACGAAACGGCCGAAGAAGGAGAGGCTGGGAAAATCCAGCGCGGCGGCAATCTCCTTGACGGTCTTGTCGCTGTAGCGCAGCTGCTGACGGATGGCGTCGGCCACAGAGCGGTGGATATGGTAGAGCGGCGGACGGCCCGAATGCTCCCGGACACACTTGCAGAGATACTTCGGCGTGACATTCAGCAGCCCGGCACAGGCCGACACGCTGCGCAACATGCCGCCCGACTCCGAGAGCAGCGACATGAAGCGGCGAAAGACCAGGACGGACTGACGCACCGAAGCATCCTTCTCCTGCGTCGGAGCTTCGGAGCCGGAGGACTTGAGACGATGACGGTCGGCCAGCATCAGGAGCTCCAGCATCATCGACTGGAAGAGCAGACGCACCACATCGCGGTCGAAGTCTCCGCCGCCATGCTGCACCTTGATCATCATCAGGCGGTGGTAATAGTCGAGGCCCTGACGCTCGAGGGGCGTGAGCCTGAAGATCGGATGCTCCCTGAGGTAAGAGAGCGTCTGCCAGACATATTTGTCGAGATAGAGCGAACGGATGACGGCGCTGCGCGGAAAAGCCATCACCCTCACGCGGGCATCGGGACTCTTCGAAATCCTGTCAATCCTCTGACCGGGCATATAGACGAACAGATCGCCGGCGGCGATGAGGTATTCACGACCCTCAATGACGACCTTCATGCTGCCGCAGTCACAATAGCCCGTCGCCAGGAAAGACAGCGCCGTGCTTTCATAGGCCGAAAAGTCCATGCGACTGATGTTGTCCAACACCAGAAGATCACCGTCCTTGTAGTCGAAAAACTGGTTCTTCCAGAGCTCTTCAAAGTCCAATTGTTTCATAGCATCGGCAAAAATACGAAAAAAAATCCGCAGAATAAAGCAAAGCGGTAGAAAAAAGATAATTATTCAGAAAAAACAGAACACCAAGGGTTCAAAAAAAACACATATCTTTGCGGCGGAAACAACAAAAAAATAAACGATAAACCATGAAGATACATGTCCTGCACACCGGCGAAGTACGCGTTTCACCCGATCTGCCCTTCGGAGGCGACCACTGCAGCCTGCTGAAAGCTTCCGGCCTCACCACCCCGAAAAGAGACTGGCTGTGGCTGCCCGTGTCGGTCTATCTCATCGAGCACCCGAAGGGCCTCATCCTCGTGGACACGGGATGGCACCGCAGCATGTCGCCCAGAGGCGTCTTCGACACCGCCGCACAGATCAAGAGCCTCGGCTCGCCGCTGCTCTACAAGGTGAACCAGGGGCGTCTTCCCTACGGACAGGCCGTGGACGAACAGCTGGCCTCCATGGGCATCAAGCCCTCGGACCTCGACTTCGTGCTGATGACGCATCTCGACTGCGACCACGCCAACGGACTGCGCGCCGTGAAGGACGCCAAGCACATCCTCGTGGCGGCGGAAGAGCTGGAGTGCGCCCGCAGGAACAAGCTGATACGCTACAGGAAAGTGTGGTGGAAGGACGTGGATCTGCACACCATACAGTGGAACGGCTTCGAAGGTCCCGCCGGCAAGTCGTTCGACCTCTTCGGCGACGGCAGCGTGAAGATGATCAACATCCCCGGCCACTGCGACGGTCTGTGCGCCGTGAAGCTGACCAACGCAGAGGGGCGTTACGTCCTGCTCTTCTCCGACGGCGGCTACGCCACGAAATCATGGAAGGAAATGATCACCAGCGGCGTGGCCATCGACAAGGACCAGCAACGTCGCTCACTGGAGTGGATACGCGAGCAGTCGATGAGTCCCGACTGCGTCGAGAGCCTCGCCACACACGACCTCGACGTGAAGCCACATGTTATTGAGATATAACGGTTAAAGGTTAAGGGTTAAAGGTTAAAGACCTTGGTTGCAGATATTTAAAGAAGAACCAAGAAAACCCTACTCTTGAACCAGATACTCATAAAAGAGTATTTAATGCTGTCAGTGTTAATCCTGCTTGTAAGCGAGCTTCCAGACAGTCTTAGCACTAACATCATTAACCCCGTAGGGGCTGTCTGTCTCATTCGTAGAAAAACCTCGGCCTTTCAGGCCTCAAAAAACCGTCACTTGTCTGTTTCGATAACCGATAACCGAATAACGATAAACGGCAAACTGCAAACGGTTCTTCTATGTTTTTCTCTTGCCAGTATGTAAGGACTTCGCAGAAGGCCAAGATGAGAGTCACTGATTTTTATCTGGGAGCTCGCTCACAAGGAAAAATATGTGGCTCGCATCGTAAGGGGACTGAAAGCACCTGCATACAGGCAAGAGGGTTTTCTTTGTTTTTTTTTAAAAACACCCGGCTAGGTATTCAACTCTTTCAGTAACATAGAGCAGCCCTCGAGGCAGTCGCGCCAGGTGGCGTCGAAGTCGTCGGTGTACCAGGGATCGGCCACATCGCGTGAGAGCAGAGACCGGATCTTGCCCTCGGGATCGCCGCCGGCGATGCGCTCCATGTTGCGCAGGTTCCAACGGTCCATGCCGATGAGCAGGTCGTAGCGGTCGTAGTCCGCAGGCGTCATCTGACGCGCCGTCTTGCCCGCACAGGAGATGCCGTGCTCGGAGAGTTTGCGGCGTGCGGGAGGATAGACGGAGTTGCCAATCTCCTCGGTGCTGGTGGCGGCGGAAGCGATGCCGAAACGGTCGGCAAGACCGGCTTCCTCCACGAGGTGTTTCATGATGAACTCGGCCATCGGACTGCGGCAGATGTTGCCGTGACAGACGAAGAGAATCTTATGCTTTTTCATTGTCAATTGTCAATTATCAATTGTCTGCCTTGCGGACGAACCACAGGCGAAGTCTATTATCAATTGTCAACTATCTTTACAAACAATTGCGGAGGCGGTCGGAGACGTCGGGCAGAGCAAACGTCTCAAAGGAGCCGTCATCCTTAAGCCATACTATCCTGCGACCCAGCACATTGATGCCGATGTCCTCAAGCATCAGTGCATAGAGGCTCAACTGGATGGTGTACTCCCCAAGGCTCTCCTGAACAATGTCAGAAAAAGGCGACATGAGCATGACATGGTTGCGCTGGTTGAACTCGGAGAAGAGCGAGGCGTTGGTCTTGTAGTCGAAGAGCACGAAACCGGCACGGGAAGCATCGCCCTCGCCGTCGTACCAATAGAGCATGTCGAAGGTGCCGCAGATGCGCTCGGAGAGGTTGCGCGAGGGGTCGGGATTGAGGCCGCTGTAGACCCTCGCCTCGTTGAGCACCAGATGCAGCGAAGGATGCAGACCCTCGAGGAAGGCTTTGGCCGCCTCCTCCTTGGGATGGATGGGCGCCAGGAAGCCGTGACGCTCCAGATACTGCGACGCCACCGAAGGACGGATGAACTCGGGATGGCCCGCACGCAGATAAGAGAGGCTCTCGCCGAACTCGTGGGTCTTGGTGCCCAGCGTGGTGGCGCGGAAGCTGTTGCACTCCCACTGCGCCCGCCAATACTCGGGCGTCTCGCCGTGACGCAAGGCGTAGGACTCGCTCTGGGAGACGGGGTCGAAATGCTGGCTCTCGAAGCGCGAAGCGATGCCCGAGACGGACGGAAGACGCTCGCCGTGAAGCAGATAGATGTGGTCGCGCTCGTAGAACCGGAGATCCTGAAAAGCCTCCAGAATGCGCCGGCGCGCCTCACGGGCCTCCTCGGGCTCTCCTTCTATGGTGAACATCTCGCGATAGGGCTCCTCGGGCCCCAGCTGTTGCAGGTCAATCATGGGATTTTGTCGTTTTTCGGGTGCAAAGGTACAAAAAAGGGCGGAGAATGCGGCAGGATTAAAAAAAAAGTTGTATATTTGCGCAGAATTACGTAGTAAAAAAAACAACGGCATATGAGCAACCAAAGATACATGATGCGCGGCGTGAGTGCAGCCAAGGAAGACGTGCACAACGCCATTAAGAACATCGACAAGGGGCTTTACCCCAAAGCCTTCTGCAAAATCATCCCCGACATCCTCGGCGGCGACCCCGAATACTGCAACATCATGCACGCCGACGGCGCCGGCACGAAGAGCTCCTTGGCCTACATGTACTGGCGCGAGACGGGAGACCTGAGCGTGTGGAAAGGCATCGCGCAGGACGCCCTCATCATGAACACCGACGACCTGCTCTGCGTGGGCGCCGTGGACGGCATCCTGGTCTCCTCGACCATCGGCCGCAACAAGATGCTCATCCCGGGCGACGTGATCTCCGAGATCATCAACGGCACCGACGAGCTGCTTGAGGAGCTCCGCCAGATGGGCATCGGCATATACGGCACGGGCGGCGAGACGGCCGACGTGGGCGACCTGGTGCGCACCATCATCGTGGACAGCACCGTGACCTGCCGCATGAAGCGCAGCGACGTGATCGACAACGCCAACATCCGTCCCGGCGACGTCATCGTGGGCCTCTCGTCCACCGGACAAGCCAGCTACGAGAAGAAGTACAACGGCGGCATGGGCTCCAACGGTCTGACCTCCGCACGCCACGACGTGTTCGCCAAATACCTGGCGGAGAAATACCCCGAAAGCTACGACAAAGCCGTGCCCGAGGAGCTGGTCTACAGCGGCCGCTACCGCCTGGACGACAAGGTGGAGGGCGCGCCCGTGACGGCCGGAGAGCTGGTGCTCTCGCCCACGAGGACCTACGCCCCCGTCATCAAACAGCTGCTCACGGAGATGAGGCCCAAGGTGCACGGCATGGTCCACTGCACGGGCGGCGCACAGACAAAGGTGCTCCACTTTGTGGGCGACAATTGCCGCGTCGTCAAGGACAACCTCTTCCCCATCCCGCCCCTTTTCCGCATCATCAAGGAAGAGAGCGGCACCGACTGGCAGGAGATGTACAAGGTGTTCAACATGGGCCACAGGATGGAGATCTACGTCAGCCCCGAAGATGCCCAGCAGGTGATGAAAGTGGCCGAAGGCTTCAACATCGAAGCGCGCATCATCGGCCATATCGAAGAAGGCCGCAAGAGCCTCACCATCAAGTCGGAAGCCGGCACGTTTGACTATGAATAACACGCTGCTCGATAAGCTGGACGGGCTGGTGAGCCGCTACGAGGAGGTGAGTACGCTCATCACCGACCCCGCCGTGATTGCCGACCAGAAGCGCTACGTAAGGCTGACGAAGGAATACAAGGACCTGGGCAAAATCGTCAGGGCCCGCAAGGAATATGTGGACACGCTCGACAACATCGAGCTGGCCAAGGAAATGCTGCGCGAAGAGAGCGACGAAGACAGCCGCCAGATGCTGCGCGAAGAGCTCTCCAAGAGCGAAGAGCGCATCCCACAGCTGGAGGAGGAAATCAAGCTGCTGCTCATCCCCGCCGACCCCGAAGACGACAAGAACGTCATCATGGAAATACGCGGCGGCACGGGCGGCGACGAAGCGGCCCTGTTTGCCGGCGACCTCTTCCGCATGTACTCGAAATACATCGAGCAGAAGGGCTGGAAGATGGCCGTCTCGAGCTTCTCGGAAGGCGCCGTGGGCGGCTACAAGGAAATCATCTTCTCGGTGACGGGCGAAGGCGTTTACGGCATCCTCAAATACGAGAGCGGCGTGCACCGCGTGCAGCGCGTGCCGGCTACGGAGACGCAGGGCCGCGTGCACACCTCGGCCGCCACGGTGGCCGTCTTGCCTGAGGCCGAAGCCTTCGACGTGGAGATCAACGAAGGCGCCATCAAATGGGACACCTTCCGCTCCAGCGGCGCCGGCGGACAAAACGTGAACAAGGTGGAGAGCGGCGTGCGCGCCCGCTACGTCTGGCACAACCCCATGACGGACGAAGACGAGGAAATCCTCGTGGAGTGCACCGAGACGCGCGACCAGCCCAAGAACAAGGAAAGAGCTCTGGCCCGTCTGCGCACCTTCATCTACGACAAAGAACACCAGAAATACATCGACGACATCGCCTCCAGACGCAAGACGATGGTCTCCACGGGCGACCGTTCGGCCAAGATACGCACCTACAACTATCCGCAGGGGCGCATCACCGATCACCGCATCGGCTACACCGTATATAATCTCGCCTCCTTCATGGACGGCAACATACAGGACGTCATCGACCACCTCATCGTGGCCGAGAACGCAGAACGAATGAAAGAATCAGAACTGTAAAAGAAGAAAGACATGAAACTGCTGAATTACTTAAAGGAAAATTGGATTGGATGTCTTGTTGCCTTCATTTCCGGATTTTTCACTCCTATCGTGTTGGAGTACATCGGATGGCAACCCAGTTTTCTTAAATTTTTGTTTGTCTTTCTGCTCATTTACATACCTCTGAGCATTGTGGGAGGCTTTATCAAGGGATTTAAATAAAAGAGAAAAGAATGACTCGAAAAGAACTCATACAAAATATACGCGACAAGAGGAGCTTCCTCTGCGTGGGACTCGACACCGATCTGAGAAAAGTGCCCCAGTGCGTCCTGAAGGAAGAAGACCCCATCTTCGCCTTCAACAAGGCCATCATCGACGCCACAGCCCCCTACTGCGTGGCCTACAAGCCCAATCTGGCCTTCTACGAGGCCGAAGGCGTGAAGGGTCTGGCCGCCTTCGAGAAGACGGTGCAGTATCTCAAGGAGCGCTATCCCGACCAGATGATCATCGCCGACGCCAAACGCGGCGACATCGGCAACACATCGCAGATGTACGCCCGCACCTTCTTCGAGACTTACGGCGTGGACGCCCTCACGGTGGCGCCCTATATGGGTGAAGACAGCGTGACGCCCTTCATCGGGCGGGAAGGTCAATGGGTGATTGTGCTGGCACTGACCAGCAACAAAGGCTCGCTGGACTTCCAGCTGACGGAGGACAGGGAGGGCGAACGCCTCTTCGAGAAAGTCATCCGCAAGAGCCAGCAATGGGGCACGCCCGAGAACATGATGTACGTCGTGGGCGCCACCAGAGGCGAACTCTTCACCGACATCCGCCGCGTGGCGCCGGAGAGTTTCCTGCTCGTGCCCGGCGTGGGCGCTCAGGGCGGCAGTCTGGAGGAAGTGTGCCGCTACGGCATGACCGGGGACTGCGGCCTCATCGTCAACTCCTCACGCGCCATCATCTACGCCGACGCTACGGAGAATTTCGCCCGCGTGGCAGCGGAGAAAGCCCGCGAAGTGCAACAGCAAATGAACGAACAACTCAATACCATATGGAATTCACAGCAGAAATGATCGCCGGCCTCATCGGCGGCAAAGTGGTCGGAGACCCTCAGGCCAAAGTGAACAACTTCGCCAAGATTGAAGAAGGCACGCCGGGATGCATCTCCTTCCTGGCCAACGAGAAATACGAGCACTACATCTACACAACGGCCTCCAGCGTGGTGCTGGTCAACGAGACCTTCGAGCCCAAGCAGGAGCTCCGGGCCACCCTCATCAAGGTGCCCGACGCCCGCGAGGCTGTGGCGCAGCTGCTGCAGATCTACGAGAGCATGAAGCCCAAGAAGGTGGGCATCAGCGAGCTGGCCTTCGTGGACCCCACCGCCACCGTCGGCAAGGATGTCTATCTGGCACCCTTTGTGGCCATCGGCCCGGGCGCGAAGATTGGCGACGGCTGCGTGCTGCATCCCCACGTCACCGTAGGCCCCAACGTCACCGTCGGTGACAACACGGAAATCTACAGCAACGCCGTCATCTATCACGACTGCCGTGTGGGCAAGCGCTGCATCCTGCACGCCGGATGCGTCATTGGCGCCGACGGCTTCGGCTTCCAGCCCACGGAGAAGGGCTACGACAAGATACCCCAGATCGGCATCGCCGTCATCGAAGACGATGTGGAGATCGGCGCCAACACCTGTGTGGACCGCGCCGTGATGGGCGCCACCGTCATCCACAGCGGCGTGAAGCTGGACAACCTGGTGCAGATCGCCCACAACGACGAAGTCGGCTCGCACACGGTGATGTCGGCACAGGTGGGTGTGGCCGGAAGTACGAAGATCGGCGAATGGTGTATGTTCGGCGGCCAGGTGGGCATCGCCGGTCACGCCACCATAGCAGACCGCGTGCAGTGCGGCGCCCAGACGGGCGTGCCCAACAACGTGAAGAAGGCCGGCACCCAGCTCATGGGCACTCCCGGCATCGAGCCACGCACCTGGTGGAAGGCGCAGGCCGTCATCAAGCAGCTGCCCGAGATGTGGGCCGAGTTCAACCAGATGAAGAAACGCCTCGCCGCACTGGAAGAGAACAAAGACTGAGTAACAAAACATAAAAACATAAAGCACACACTGAACGAAGACATGAAACAGCGAACCCTTGGAGGGAGCTTCTCCCTCAAGAGCAAAGGACTGCATACGGGACTGGATCTCACCGTGACGATGAAGCCGGCACCGGCTGATCACGGATACTTCATCTGCCGCACCGATCTGGAAGGACAGCCTGTGGTCAGATGTCTGGCCGAGAACGTCACGGAGACCACACGCGGCACGGTGGTCAACGCCGACGGCGTGAAATGCAGCACCATCGAGCACGGCATGGCCGCACTGCTGGCCGCCGGCATCGACAACGTGTGGATCGAAGTGGACGGCCCCGAGTTCCCCATCCTCGACGGCAGCGCCGCCCTCTATGCCCGCGAGATAGAAAAAGTGGGCGTCGTGGAGCAGGAGGCCGAACGTCGCCCCCTCGTCATCAGGGAGCCCCTCGAGGTGAAGGACGAGAAGACCGGCAGCTGGATACGCATCGAGCCCTCGGACCGTTTCGAGGTGAACGCCACCATCAAGTTCCCCGGACAGGTGCTCGGAGAGAGCTCCGCCGAAATCACGGACATGAGTCTGTTCCCGAAGGAGATGGCCGCCGCCCGCACCTTCGTCTTCGTGCGCGAAATCGCGCCGCTGCTGGAGATGGGCCTCATCAAAGGCGGTGATCTGGACAACGCCGTCGTCATCTACGAGATCGAACTGCCTCAGGAGAAGCTCGACGCCCTCTGCCAGCACGTCGGCGCCGAGAAACGCGACGCCACCAAGTTGGGCTACATCCAGCACCGCCCCCTGCAATGGGACAACGAGTGCGCCCGCCACAAGGCGCTGGACATCATCGGCGACATGGCCCTCGTCGGACGCCCCATTCAGGGCAAGATCACGGCCTACAAGCCCGGCCACACCATCAACAATGTCTTAGCACGTAAACTCAGAACACTATGATATCACCTTTAGCTTACATCCACCCCGAAGCCAAGATCGGGGAAAACTGCGAGATCGGACCCTTCTGCTACATTGACCGCAATGTAGTCATCGGCGATAACAACACGCTGATGAACTCCGTCACGGTGCTCTACGGCTCTCGCATCGGCAACGGCAACACCTTCTTCCCCGGAGCCGTCATCGGCGCCATTCCGCAGGACCTGAAGTTCGTCGGCGAAGAGAGCACGGCCGAAATCGGTGACAACAACAAGATACGCGAGAACGTCACCATCAACCGCGGCACCGCCGCCAAAGGACGCACCGTAGTGGGTTCGGGCAATCTGCTGATGGAGGGCGTCCACGTGGCCCACGACGCCATCGTCGGCAACCAGTGCATCATCGGCAACGGCACGAAGCTGGCCGGCGAAACGATCATCGACGACAAGGCCATCCTCTCGGCTCACGTGCTGCTGCACCAGTTCTGCCGTGTGGGTTCTTACGTGATGGTCGGCGGCGGCACACGCTCCTCGCAGGACATCCTGCCCTTCTCGATGATCGCCAGAGATCCCGCCGCCTTCTGCGGCCTCAACATCGTGGGTCTCAAGCGCAGAGGCTTCGAGCGCGAGACGATTGACAACATACACCGCACCTATCAGATCATCCTGCAGGGCACCGGACTGCTGAAGGACCTCCTGGAGCAGGTGGAGAACGAAATCCCCCAAAGCCCGGAGCGCGACTACATCCTGGACTTCATCCGCAGCAGCAAGCGTGGCTTCATCAGATAACGAACTGATTGTGGTGCTCGGACCCACAGCGGTGGGCAAGACCGAGACGGCGCTGTCGATGGCCGAGCGGTGGGGATGCCCCATCATCAACTGCGACAGTCGCCAGATATACAAAGACATGAAAATAGGGACGGCAGCGCCCACGGAGGAGGAAATGGCCCGCGTCAAACACTACATGGTGGGCATCCTCGCTTTGGACGAATACTACTCTGCCGCCCGCTACGAAGAGGACGTGCTCCGGCTGCTGGAGCAGCTCTTCAGGGATCACCGGCGGGTGATTCTCTCCGGCGGGTCGATGATGTATATAGACGCCGTGTGCAACGGCATCGACGACATCCCCACCGTCGATGGTGAAGTCCGTGAAACGCTGAAAGCGAGGCTGCAGAGCGAAGGGCTCGACCCGCTGCTGGCGGAGCTGAAGCTGCTCGACCCCGAGCACTATGCCCGGGTGGACCGCAAGAACACACGCCGCGTGGTGCACGCCCTGGAGATTTGCTACACCAGCGGCAGGCCCTACTCCGACTTCCTCAAGGCGCACAGGAAAGAGCGCCCCTTCAGGATCAGCAAGCTGGGACTGCGGCGCGAGCGCGAGGACCTCTTCGGGCGCATCAACCGCCGCGTGGACCTCATGATGGAGCAGGGACTGATGGACGAAGCCCGAAGGCTCTATCCTCACCGCCAGCTCAACAGCCTCAACACCGTGGGCTATAAGGAGCTCTTCCGCGTGATCGACGGCGAATGGCCTCTGGATATGGCCGTAGAACGGATAAAAAAGAATACGCGCGTTTACGCGAAAAAACAAATGACGTGGTTCAATAAAGATACTGAAATCGTATGGCAGGATTTGACATAAAGAAGATACACCTCGGACGCTTGATGACTCAGGGGCCCTGGTGGCGCCTGCTGTGCGTCTGGACGCTGGCCTTCGTCATCGGCATCATCGTCCTCTTGGGGCTCATCGACATGAATTTCCTCTGGCTCTTCGGCCGCAGTCCGGGCTTCTCCGACATCAAGGATCCCGTCGTCTCCGAGGCCAGCGAGGTCTACAGCGCCGACGGCGTGCTCATGGGCCGCTACTACAACGAAAACCGCACGCCCGTGACCTACGGGCAGATCTCTCCCCTGCTCGTCCGCACCCTCATCGCCACCGAAGACGAGCGCTTCTACTACCATCACGGAGTGGACTTCCAAGGGCTCTTCGCCGCCGGCAAGGACATGATGCAGGGCAACGCCCGCGGCGCCTCCACCATCACGCAGCAGCTGGCCAAGAACCTCTTCCGCGTGCGCACCCGCTACTCCACCGGCCTCTGCGGCCACATCCCCGGCGTGAAGCTGCTGGTGATGAAGATGAAGGAGTGGATCGTGGCCGAGAAGCTGGAGTTCCTCTACTCCAAGGAGGACATCCTCACGATGTATCTCAACACAGTGGACTTCGGCTCCAACGCCTTCGGCATCAAGACGGCGGCGCGCAGCTATTTCGGCACGACGCCCGACAGCCTCACCTACGAGGAGTCCGCCGTGCTGGTGGGTCTGCTCAAAGCCACTTCGACCTACAACCCCAGGCTGCATCCCGAGAACGCCCTCACGCGTCGCAACATCGTCCTGGACAACCTCTATGAGAACGGGGGGATGACCTTCGGCGGACGCCCCGCCACCAAGGCGCAGCTCGATTCGCTCAAGGCGCTGCCCGTCACGCTTCGCCGGCAGGACACGGAGAAGGAATCCGCCAACGGCATCGCGCCCTACTTCCGCCAATACCTCCGCAAATACATCGACACGCTCTGCGACAAGGGTCTGGTGAAGGACTGCGACAGCACCGACCGCCTGGACCTCGATGTGGACGGCCTGAAGATCTACACCGCCATCGACACCCGCATCCAGCAGCATGCGGAGGACGCCGTCGCCCGACAGATGGCCGTCGTGCAGCAGAAGTTCGACGACCACTGGGGCAACACAGCGCCCTGGACCGACCGCACGGGGCGCGAGATTCCCGGCTTCGTGGAGGACATCGCCCGCCGGAATCATACGGACAATCTGGACTCCATCCGCCAGATGCTGCGCTATCTCCACTGCGGCTTCGTGGCCATCGAGCCCGACACGCGCGAGGTGAAGGCCTGGGTGGGCGACATCGACTTCGACCGCTGGAAATACGACAAGGTGACGGCGATGCGACAGCCCGGCAGCACCTTCAAGCTCTTCGCCTACGCCGAAGCGATGAATCAGGGCATGAAGCCCGTCGACCGCCGCGTGGACCGCTGGATCGCCTATCCCGACACCGACGCCACCGGCAAGCCCGGAATCTATGCGCCGCACAACGCCAACGGCTTCTTCTCGGGCAGCAACATGCCCCTGCGCTCGGCTTTCGCCCAAAGCATCAACTCCGTGGCCGTGAAGATCGGACAGGAAGTGGGCATCCCCAACGTCATCCGCACGGCCCACGCCATGGGCATCGAGTCTCCTCTGGCCAACGTGAAATCCCTGCCTTTGGGCTCCTGCGACGTGAATCTTCTGGAGTTGGTCAACGGCTACTGCACCGTCATCGACGAAGGACTCTATGAAGCCCCCGTGCTGATTACCAAGATTGTGGACCGCCACGGACGCACCGTCTACGAGCCCAAGCACCAACCCGTGCAGGCGGTTCCCTACCGCACGGCCTACTTCATGCAGAAGATGCTGGAAGCCGGCCTGAAGGAGCGGGGCGGCACGACGCAGGCGCTCTGGCAATACATCCATCCCGTCCTGCAGTACTCCGAATTCGGCGGCAAGACCGGCACGAGCAACAACCACTCCGACGCCTGGTTTGTCGGCGTGACCCCGAAGATGGTGGCCGGCGCATGGGTCGGAGGCGAATTCCGCAGCATCCATTTCCGCACAGGCCAGTTGGGCCAGGGCAGCCGCACGGCCTTGCCCGTCTTCGGCTACTTCATACAGTCGCTTCTGCTGGACGAGCGCTTCCCGCGCTATCGGGCCAAGTTTGCGGCGCCCAAGGAGGACATCAAACAGAGCGAGTGGATGGGTCCCGCCGTCCTGGCCGTGCACCCCGACTCCGTGCGGGCCGACTCCCTTCGGCGCGACTCCGTTCGTGTGGAGAATTAAACCAATCGCCAAAAAAGAAGTCTTATCATATACACATAATATAATAAGGAATAACAAAAAACAACAAACTATAAATTCAAGACCATGAAAAAAATCATGATTTTCGCTGCTGTAGCCTGCGCGCTCTCAGCAGAAGCCAAGAAGGAGGAGAGCTATCTCTTCACGTATTTCACCGGCAACGCTCCCGAGCAGGAGCAAATCCACTACGCCCTCTCCAGCGACGGATGGAACTACACGCCCCTCAACGACGGCGCTCCCGTGATTCTCTCCGACACAATTGCGCTGAAGAAGTGCGTGCGCGATCCCCACATCCTGCGCGGCCACGACGGCTGGTTCTATCAGGTCATCACCGACATGCGCTGCTGGGACGGCTGGAGCTCCAACAGGGGCCTGATTCTGATGCGTTCGCGCGACCTCATCAAGTGGGAGCACCACGCCATCAACTTCCCCGACCGCTACAAGGGCACCGACTTCGCCAAAGTGACCCGCGTGTGGGCGCCTCAGACCATCTGGGACGAGAAGGCCGGCAAGTATATGGTCTACTATTCGCTGCGCACGGGCGACGAGCAGCCCATCCCCTACGACCGCGTCTATTGGAACTACGCCAACGCCGACTTCTCCGATCTCGAGGGTGAGCCTCAGGTGCTCTTCGACGTGCACGACGCCGCCATCGACACGGACATCATCAAGGACGACAACGGCGACTACCACGTCTTCTTCAAGACGGAGGGCGCCAAGCAAAAGGGCATCAAGCAGTTCATCACCAAGGATCTGCACAGCCTACTCTCGATGCAGCCCCGCGAAGGTTTCTGCCAGGACACCAACGAAGCCGTTGAGGGCAGCGGCGTGTTCCGTCTGCACGACGGCACCTGGGTCCTGATGTACGACTGCTACGGCGCCCACCACTACCAGTTCTGCAAGTCCGACGACCTGCTCACCTTCAAGGCCGTGAAGAACACCAAGACGCACGGCAAGTTCACACCCCGTCACGGCACCGTCATCGCCATCACGCCCGAGGAGCGCGACCGTCTTGAGACCTGGAGCCGCCTGATGGTGGCCACGCGCGACCTCAAGCAGCGCTCCGTGCCCACGCTGACGCTCGACCAGCTGAAGGGTCGCAAGGCCATGCTGCAGGATCTGCAGAGCGTGCTCGACGGCCCCGTTGACGTCAAGGCCTACAAGGCAGCCGAAGCCCGCCTCAAGGCCTTCTACAGCAAGTAATCACACACACAACAAACAGCAATACTATGAAAAAATTCATCCTCCTGTGTCTGATGTTGCCGGGCAGCATCTTCACATTCGCCAAAAACACGGTGACCCGGGTGGAGCAGGTGTCCACCGAAGTCACGCTGACGGATGACGTGGACTATGTCATCACCTCCACCACCCCGTTCACGGGCAACGGTCTCATCAACATCGTCAACACGGATCACGCCGTCGTCATCATCGAGAACGTCAAGCCCTCTGCGGTGATTTCCGGAGAGTTGTATAAGAAGATACAGATCAACGGCCGCACGGCCACCACGACGAGTTGTCAGATCCGCATGTACGACCGCGGCACGATCATCTTCCCCTACACCAACCTCAGCGGCACCAACGGCTACAAGCCGCTGACGTGCTACACGAAGGCCAACTTCGAGGGCGAGAGCTACAGCAACTACACCGAGGGCCACAGCGGCGGCTACATGAAGACGCTCTCCGCCACCAGCCTCAACAACCAGATCCGCTCCTTCAAGCTCAAGCGCGGCTATATGGTGACCTTCGCTGTCGGCAAGAGCGGCTGGGGCTATTCGCGCTGCTTCATCGCCGATCAGGAAGACCTCGAAATCTCCTCCCTGCCCTACATGCTCAACGGCAAGATTTCTTCCTACCGCATCCTCAAGTGGTGGAACGTGCACAAGAGCGGTCTGGCCTCTGACGGCAGAGCAGAAGCCAATGCGGCGCTGAATTCCGGCTGGTGCTACGACTGGGGTCAGGGCAACGAGAGCCTGTTGCCCGACGTCGAATGGGTGCCCAACCACATCTATGAGGACTGGCCCTCTTCCGCCACCTGCGGCAGCCGCAGCGGCGCCTGCATCATGAAGACCAACAACGAGCCGGGCAACTCCGCCGACGACCATCCGCAGACTGTTGAGGAAGTGCTCGCCAATTGGGAGAACCTCATGCGCACGGGCCTTCGCCTCTGCTCCGAGAGCTCTCATGACGGCAGCTGGAGCCACCTGCAGAACTTCATCAAGGCCATCGACGAACGCGGCTGGCGCTGCGATCTGCTCGACCTGCACTGCTACTGGCCCGCAGGCTCCTTCGGCGACTTCTCCAACTACTACAACCAATACGGCGGCCGCCCCATCATCATCTCCGAGTGGACCTGGGGCGCCAGCTGGAACAACAACGGCATCTTCGCCGCCGCTCCCGACGGCCGCGACAGCTACTCTCTGGCCAACCAGCAGTGTATGTACGACGGCACGAAGCCCATCCTCGACAAGCTCAATGCCAGCAAATACGTCGAGCGCTACTCCATCTGGAACAGCGAGGCCAACTGCTCCAAGGTCTACCTCAACGGCGTCGTCTCCATCTTCGGCCAGTATTACGCCGAAAACACGGGCGGCCTGGGCTACAACGCTGCTCTCCAGAAGATTCCCAACAACCAGCCCCTGCAGAGCACTTCGATCACCGACCTCACCGCCGCGTTCAACAACGCAACAGGCCAGGTCACCGTGAGCTGGACCGACCCCAACTACGAGCGCATCGACTCCTTCATCGTTCAGGTGAAGCGTCCGAGCAGCAGCATCTTCGTGACCGTCGGCGCCGTTTATCCTGAGGACCAGAACGCCCGTGACGGCTCCACCACAGCCACCTACACCTTCGTGGACAGCGACCCCGAGAGCGGCGGCAACGAATACTCCGTGGCAGCCCGCTACAACGGCAAGGCCTTCACTTCCAATACGGCCGTCGCCGCCGTCTCCAGCAACCGCGCTGTCGGCTCGCTGCGCTTCGGCGAACTGCAGGTGGCCGGCACCGACGCCCAGACGACCACCTACGCCACGGCTTTCGAGAAGCGCAAGTCGCCCATCGTGGTGCTCTCGGCTCCTTCGGTCAAGAACACCGTGGGCAAGATCCTCGACCTGCGCTCCAACAGCAACACGTCCTTCAGCGCCTCCATGGAGCCGTTCGTCAAGAGCGACGGCACCCCCTATGATGTGAGCAAGGCCGAGATGGCCGGTTATCTGGCCCTGCCGAAGGACTCCACCTGCTACGACCTGCCCAACGTCCTCGACGGCGGCGACCCCCTCACGCTGCAGTGCGGCAGTGTCACCTCCGTCACCACCGACGTTCAGCATGTCACCTTCGAGAAGGCTTATCCCGAGGGCGTCGTCCCCGTGGTGATTGCCAGCGCCATGCGCGCCACCGCCGTCAGCTTCGGCATCATGCCCCGCGTGAAGAACATCACCAACACGGGCTTCGACGTCTTCATCGAGCGTCAGAACTACAATGCCTCGCAGTCGTTCACGGGCGCCACGGTGACCTATTTCGCCATGCAGCCCGGCGAGGCCTCTCTCGGCGGCGGCCTGCTGATTTCGGCGCAGCGTTTTGAGGACGCTCTGGCCATAGCCCGCACGTCAGGCAGACCCGTCGAGCTCACCACGCCGCTCATCAAGCCCATCCTTCTGCTGGGCGCCCAGAGCGTCAAGCACGACATCATGCGCGAGATCTTCTTCAACAAGACCACGACGGAGACCGTCGAGGGCGTCACGCGCGTCAAGAGCTTCACGCCCAACGCCTACCTCGACCCCACGAACTCCACATCGGGCACGGCCTACTCTCCCAGCGAGGATCTCGGCTTCATCGCCGTGGCCACCGACCCCAACGGCAATCCCGAGGACGAACCCACGGTGACGGCCGTCCGCAGCCTTGAGGGCAGCGGCGTTGCCAGCGAAAGCAGCTTTGACGCCTGGACCGAGGGCAACGTCATCCGCTCGAGCAAGAGCGGCGTGCGCGTCTTCAATGCCACCGGCCTGCAGTTCACGGTCGGTCAGCCCCTCGCCAAGGGTCTTTATATCGTCACCGACGGCATCAGCAGTAAGAAACTTAACATCCGATAAATCATGAGATATTCTCTGACGACATGTCTTCTGGCGGCCAGCCTGTGGGCCGGCGCCGCCGTCACCAATGTCACCTCCAAGCTGACCAATCCCGACTTCGCGGCCCGCTATGCCGGATGGTTCAATCAGGCAGCCGCCAAAGGCGTCGCCGGAGGATTCCTGCATCAGACCAACGCCAACTACAGCGGCAAGAGCGGCGAGGTGTATATGGAGCGCTACGCGGCGCCCGGCAGCAAGATTCCCAACTGCAACATGTATCAGCACCTCAAGGGCCTCACGCCCGGCACCTATACGCTCGTCTGCAACGCCTTCTGCGGCGTCGGCTCCGCCGGCAGCTACACGCCGTCCACGGGCGGCTATCTCTACGCCCAGGATCAGGAGACCCCGATTACGGGCGAAGCGGGCGAGCACCGCGTGGTGTTCACCGTGGGCGATGACGGCCGTGCCACCATCGGCATCAAGTCGCAGAATGCGGCCTGCAACTGGATGGCCTTCGACCGCTTCCGCCTCTACTACAACACGGAGATCAACACGGACTCCCTCACGGCCCGCCAGCAGATCGTCGACACCGAGCGCCAGCAGCGCCAGGCCGTTGAGTCGGCAGAGCGCTCCGCCGCCAAGGTGACCACTTATCCCTATGTAGCCTCCGGCATCACCATCGCCCTCCTGCGCGGCATCTACTCCCTCAACGGCACCACCGCCCGCGAATACGGTGTCTGCTGGAGCAAGAGCTCCAAGGAGCCCACCATCCTGGACGAGTGCTCTACGGAGTATTTCTCCAACAAGGGCTACCTCTTCCGCCTCGAAGGCCTCTCGCCCGCCACGGGCTATTGGGCCCGCCCGTATGTCATCACGACCGACGGCAAGGTGGCTTACGGCGAGGTGATGAAGTTCTACACCGAGCGCCGCGGCAACACCGGCTACACCTACGACTATCAGGCACAGGTGGAGAGCCCCGACCAGATTTCGTGGGACTACAACATCAACTCGGGCATGGCCGAAACGGTGTGGATGTACAACCAGCTCTCCTACCTCGGCGATTTCGGCCTGAGCGTGCACTATGTGCGCGGCGCCGGTGCGGGCGGCGGCACGGCCGACTGCTCCTACGGCGGCTGGATGCGCGTCTCCCAGACGACGTCCTACCAGCAGACCGGCACCATGCTGCATGAGACGAACCACGGCGTGGGCGTGGGCACGACGTCCCAGTGGTACAACAACCCCAACCTGCGCTCCAACACCTCCAGCGGCAAATGGCTCGGTCCGCGCGCCACGGAGATGATACGCCTTCTGGAGAACAACGACGCCGCCTTCATGCAGGGCGACGGCACCCACATGTGGGGCGGCACCACTTCGGGCTCTCTCACCTACGGCTACGGCATCAACGGCGCCCAGGAGGACTCCTACAACCCCTCCAACCAGCTGCTCTACTTCGGCAACATCCTCATCACGCATGCCATGCATCAGGACGGCCTGCTGGCCACCTGGTCGTCGGGCATCACGGCCTCCTACACCTTCATCCAGGACGACGACCGCACCTACTACCTCAAGGCCGAGGGCGAGCGTTTCGGCTTCAACGACCGCTATGTCGGCGTCAGCCACACGGGCGTGCAGAAGCTGGGCAACATCGAGGCCTCCCTCTCCGACATTGCCGACGATCCCTATTTCCAGTGGAAGGTGACCTTCGACCCCTCGCGCGCGATGTACGCGTTTAAGAATGTGGGCACCGGCACCTATCTCTACAACTCCTCCTCCACCACCCGCGTGCAGAACACCTCGCCCGCAGCCGACAACTATTTCATGCTGCTGCCTTCGCGCGAGAAACTGGTCTTCGGCGACTTCCAGACGCGGAGCTTCTGGATGGTGCGCGGCAACTGGTATGACTCCTATGCCGTCCGGGCCGCAGCCTCCTCTGCCGCCGACCCGACGCTCATCAGCGGCGCCACCTTCGATCCCGCCAACTCCGGCGGCGAGAGCCAGCGCTTCCTCATCCTCACCAGAGACGAGGCTGCAGAGGCCCAGACGGCTGCGCGCGACGTCCGCCTGGAGCGTTTGCATGAAGTCATCGACGGCTGCAACGCCCTCCTGGACGTTCCCGTGACGGAAGGCGCCGCCGGCGCCATAGCCCGCTTCGAGACCACACTGGCCGCCGTGCATAACGCCATGCCGTCCTACGCCAGCGCCTCCGAGGTCAACGGCGCCGTCTCCACCCTGCTCACCGCTGTGGCCGACTACCTGACGGACTGCCGTCCCGGCGACCCGTCGCATCCGGCCGACCTGAGCTTCGCGTGGGAGAACATGTCGCTCGCTTCGGGCATCGACCATTGGACGTCCACCGCGACGCCCGCCAGCGGCAGCGACTGCTGGGAGTTCTTCGAGAAGACTTTCGACTTCTACCAGACCACCCAGAGCGACATGCCTTCGGGCAACTACCGCATCATCGGCCGCGCCTTCCAGCGCCCCGGCACCAGCACCGACAGCTACAACGACTACATCACCTCCGGCATCGACAAAGTCAATGCGCGGCTTTACACCGTCAGCTCCGGCCAGCGCAGCAACGCCGCTGTGGCCAACATCTGGCGCGACTGCACGAGCTCCAGTCTCGGTGCCGGCAGCATCAGCAAGAATGGTAAATACGTGCCCAACAACATGGCTTCCGGTGCAGCCTGGTTTGATGCCGGCTACTACACCGACTCGCTCTTCTGCACCACCACGGGCAGGGCGCCCATGCGCCTGGGCTTCTCCGGTACTACGGGCACGAGCTACTGGTTCATGTTCCGTGGCGGCATGCGCGTGTTCTTCTACGGCGACTTTGCCGAGGAGGACATCACCGACACGCCCGAGACCGGGAACTGCCGCATCGGTTCGCTGCGCTACGGCCGCATAAGCCTCAGCGGCACGGAGCCGTCCGCAGTCAGCTACGCTCAGTCCTTCGAGAAGCGCAAGACACCCCACGTGGTGCTTTCGGCGCCGGGTGTCTGCAACAAGACGGGCAAGTTCCTCAACCTGCGCTCCAACGGCAACACGTCCTTCAGTGCCTCCATGACGCCCTTCGTGAGCAGCGAAGGCACTCCGGAGACGCTCTCCAACAAAGAGTCCGCCTGCTATCTGGCCCTGCCGAAGGACTCCACAGCCTACAGTCTGCCCTCCGTCTCCGACGCCTCAGAGCGTCTGCTGCTTCAGTGCGGCAACGTCAGCGGTGTGGGTGCGGAGCGCGTGCACGTCAGCTTCTCTCAGCCCTACCCCGAGGGCGTCATCCCTGTGGTCATCGTGACGTCGGTGAGGTCGAATACCGTCGAATACGGCATGACGGCCCGCGTGGACAACATCACCAACAGCGGCTTCGACGTCCGCATCATGCGCCAGCATTTCTATGAAGGAAAGTCCTTCACGGCCTCTCAGGTTTACTTCTTCGCCATGCAGCCCGGCGAGGCCTCCCTCGGCGGCGGTCTGCTGCTTTCGGCGCAGCGCTTTGAGGACGCCCTGCAACCTTCGGTGCTCTCCGGCGAGCGCGTCGTGCTCTCCACCCCGCTGGCTTCTCCCTACATCCTCTTCGGCGCCCAGAGCTGCAACCACAGCGTACTGCGCGAGGTGATGATGGGCCGCACGGACGTGGAGAACGCTCCCGACGGACACATCTACGTCACCGCCTTCACGCCTTACGCCTATCTTGACGAGACGGCCTCCTCTTCAGGCGAGGCCTACTCTCCCGGCGAGGATCTCGGCTTCATCGCCGTGGCCACCGACCCCAACGGCAATCCCGGGGACGAGCCTACGGTGACGGCCATCCGCAGCCTTGAGGCAACAGGAACGGCAGCGGGCGCCACCTTCGACGCCTGGACCGAGGGCAACGTCATCCGCGCCAGCAGGAGCGACGTGCGCGTCTTCACCGCCGGCGGTCAGCAGCTGGGCCTCAACGTGCCGCTGCCCAAGGGCCTTTACATCGTCTCCGACGGCAGCTACAGCAAGAAACTCATCATTGAATAATACCGACATGAAACACATTCTCACAGCAATCGTCGCGCTGGTGAGCCTCACGGCTTCCGCCGCCGTCACCAACGTCACCTCCAAGCTGACCAATCCCGACTTCGCCGCGCGCTACGCAGGCTGGTTCAACCAGGCCGGCACGAAGGGTGTCGTCGGCGGCTTCGTGCATCAGACCAACAATGCCTTCGCCGGCAAGCACGCCGAGGTCTACATGGAGAAGTGGGTGGCTCAGGGCAGCCGCATCCCCAACTGCACCATGTATCAGCACCTCAAGGGCCTCACGCCCGGCACCTATACGCTCGTCTGCAACGCCTTCTGCGGCAACGGCTCCGGCGGCAGCTACACGCCGTCCACGGGCGGCTATCTCTTCGCCCAGGACCAGGAGACCCCGATTGCGGGCGAAGCGGGCGAGCACCGCGTGGTCTTCACCGTGGGCGATGACGGCCGCGCCACCGTCGGCATCAAGTCGCAGAACGCGGCCTGCAACTGGATGGCCTTCGACCACTTCCGCCTCTACTACAACACGGAGATCAACACGGACTCACTCACGGCCCGCCAGCAGATTGTGGACGCCGAACGCCAGCAGCGGCAGACGGCCGAGGATGCGCAGCGCTCCGCCATCAAGGTGACCACCTACCCTTATGTGGCCGCCGGCATCACCATCGCTCTGGTACGCGCCTCCTACAGCACCACCTCCGGCACCCGCGAGCTCGGCGTCTGCTGGAGCAAGGAGTCGAAGGAGCCCACCATCCTCGATGAGTGCTCGACGGAGTATTTCTCCAACAAGGGCTACCTCTTCCGCCTCGAGGGCCTCTCCTCCGCCACGGGCTATTGGGCCCGCCCCTACGTCATCACCAACGATGGCAAGGTGGCCTACGGCGAAGCCATCCGCTTCTTCACCGAGCGCAGGGTCAACACCACCTACACCTACGACTATCAGGCTCAGGTGGAGAACCCCGACCAGATTTCGTGGGACTACAACATCAACTCGGGCATGGCCGAGACGGTGTGGATGTACAACCAGCTCTCCTACCTCAGCGGCTTCGGCCTGAGCGTGCACTATGTGCGCGGCGCCGGTGCGGGCGGCGGCACGGCCGACTGCTCCTACGGCGGCTGGATGCGCGTCTCCCAGTCGACGTCCTACCAGCAGACCGGCACCATGCTCCATGAGACGAACCACGGCGTGGGCGTCGGCACCACCTCCGAGTGGTACAACAACAGCAACCTGCGCGAGAACACCTCCAGCGGCAAGTGGCTCGGCCCGCGCGCCACGAAGATGGTGCGCCTCCTGGAGAACAACGACGGCGCCTACATGCAGGGCGACGGCACCCACATGTGGGCCGGCACCACCTCCGGCTCGCTGACCTACGGCTACGGCATCAACGGCGCCCACGAGGACTCCTACAGCCCCTCCAACCAGCTGCTCTACTTCGGCAACATCCTCATCACCCACGCCCTGCATCAGGACGGTCTGCTGGCCACGCGCTCTTCGGGCATCACGGCCTCCTACACCTTCACGCACGACGACGACGAGGTTTACTACCTCAAGGCCGAGAGCGACAAATACGGCTTCGACGACCGCTTCGTGGGCTGCGATGTCTACATCAACGGCCGCGGCAAGAAGGTTGTCACCTTCGGCAACAACCGTGTGGCCTTTGCCGACATCGCCGACGATCCCTACTATCAGTGGCGGCTGACGTTTGACCCCGCGCGCGCGATGTACGCGTTTAAGAATGTGGGCACCGGCACCTATCTCCACAACGCCCAGGCCGTCACCAAGCTGCAAAACACGACGCCCTCCGTCGACAACTACTTCATGCTGCTGCCCGCCCGCACCGACACCAAGGTGGGCGACTTCAGCGCCACGAGCTACTGGATGGTGCGCGGCAACGGCTACGACTCCTACGGCATCACGCTGCCCTCTCCCATCGCCGAGATCAGCGGCGTGTCGGGCGAGATTTTCAACCCCAACAACGAGGGCGGCGAGGCCCAGCGCCTCTACATCCTAAACTCCGCTCAGGCAAGTGCCGCCCAAACGGCGGCGCGCGACCTGAAGATGACGCGCCTCAACGAAGTCATCGCCGGCTGTGAGGCGCTGCTTGAGGTGCCCGTCCACGAGACGGCCGGCGCCCGCTCCGACCTGGAGACGTCGCTCTCTCTCGTGAAGGAGGCCAAGAGCACCTATGCCACCCCGGGCGAGGTGTCGGCTGCCGTCAGCGAGCTGCTCATCGCCGCCGCCGACTTCCTCACGGCCTGCCGTCCCAGCAACGCGACGCATCCCGCCGACGTCAGCTTCATGTGGCAGAACGCCTCCCTCTCTTCCGGCCTCGACCATTGGACAGCTTCGGTGAAGCCCTCCAGCGGCAGCGGCGTCTGGGAGTATTTCCAGAAGAGCTTCGACCTCTACCAAAGCTCCGAGAGCGAGGTGCCGGCCGGCCACTACCGCCTTGTGGCGCAGGCCTTCCAGCGCCCCGGCAGCTATCAGGACGTCTACACGGACTACATCACCAACCACACCGACAACGTCAATGCCACGCTCTACACCAACGTCGGCGGCAACGTCCGTTCGGCCCGCATGGCCAACCTCTGGCGCGACTGCACGAGCTCCAGCCTGGCGGACGGCAGTGTGTCTGTCGGCGGTAAATACGTGCCCAATACCATGTCTTCGGCCAACGCCTGGTTCACCAGGGGCTACTATGTGGACTCGCTCTACAGCAGCACTGAGGAGCGCGCCCAGATGCGCATCGGCCTCAAGGGCACCACGGGCACGAGCTACTGGGTATGCTTCAAGGGCGGCCTCCAGGTGCTCTTCTACGGCGACATCGACGAGCACGGCGTGGACGCTGTGGACGAACTGCCCTCTTCGTCTGCCCCCGGCTCTGAGGGCGACGGCAAGTTCCTCGACAAGGGCGGCCGCATCGTCATCCGCAAGAACGGCCTGCTTTACAATGCTGCGGGCGAACGATTGGAGTAAAGGTTAAAGTTTAAAGAAATGGCCCGTCGGAAATCCGGCGGGCCTTTTCTTGTTTCATGATTCAGCCCTGAAAGGGCTAAATAACCTACCACAGGGCGACTGGGGTCGTCATGCCCTGAAAGGGCTAAATAACTTAGCGCAGGGCGACTGGGGTCTTTAGAGTAGCCACTGAATGTGGCTGCGGCCCCACCAAGGGGAGCGAGGCCCCACTCGCGACGGAGGGAAGGGCCCTGTGTGAACGCGGCCCCCCCGTTTTAATTCGCCCCTGTAAGGGGCTCATAATTGTGGGTGGTGTGGGTCCCATCGATAGGGGCAAGCCCCTATCCTGTGTTATTAGACCCTTTCAGGGTCACAACGCTACGTGTATCCAACTGCCTTCATTTATAAGTTCGACGTGCGGCAGATGGTCGCGGATGTACGCCAACCAGCCGGGGTGCATCGGGATGTCCGCGGCCCTACCCTTGGTGTGGTAGCTGCCCGGTGCTCCGCCAACGGCAGCATTGAGTGCCTTGCAGCGGAACGCGCTGTTTATTTTGATGGGTACGCCAAAGTGCGCGCGTAAAGGCTCCAAGACCTTTTGGCACAAACGTACCAGGTTATCGACTTCCGCAGCATTAATGCGGTTTTCTATTTTCTTCTTCTCAGCGGTATCGCTGTGAAGCATTTCTTCCAAAGTAAAGTGCAGTGATAAGTTCATTTTTCTAATTGTTAATTGATAATGGATAATTAACTCGATGGATTATCGGTCAGAGCTGGTGTGAGTCATTGCGCGCTTATCACTCTCCATCAGCCATCTGCCTTCTTACATCTTCCCTCTTACATCTTCCCTCGTTTTCTAAGCCTCTGACGACAGTCTGACGACAGTCTGCGGGGCCTTTGACTTTCAAATCCGGTGCAAAGGTACGACAGCGACATTGCGGTCTAAAATTTTTGAGCAACTTTTTTCAAAAAATTTTTTGAGGGTGGTCAAATTGGTCAAGGTCAAATTGGTCAAATTGAAAATCGGATGTCGTTTTCGGCTCACAATAATAATAAAAATATATTTTTATTATTATTGTGGCACTTTTTGCCTTGCGGAAACGAGTTTGACCAAAATGACCATGACCAAAATGACCGCATGAACTTTTCTGGAGAATTAGGGGCATTAAGTCGAAAGTTTTTCATATCTTTGCGGCGCATCCGGATTTTTCCGTGGCAGACCTCCACAGACCATGCATGACTGCATAAGCAAGAGTATTGATTTGTATGTCTGCCCAAAATGTTGTACCTTTGCACCATATTTTATAAAGGTATGACAGAGAAAGAGAGTACACCACCGAGGAGGCGTTAGAAAAAGCAGCTGACAGCTATGGTGGACTGACCGAGACACCATATCTCTCACCGCGATAGTAAACAAACAACCCCTGGCAGGTTTTTATTTCCTGTCAGGGGTCGTTGTTATAGGACTTTTAGAGAATTATTCGATGGTTATCTTCTGCAAGTCGAAGCCGTGACCGACTACCTGCAGCTTACCGCTGTTCAGCAGTTCCATAGACTTCTTGGTCAACTTGAACTCTACCTCAGTATCTTCAAACGAAATCTGCACATCACCACGACTAGCATCTCTGCCACCTTTTACGATGTCGGCCCAATCGACTGCAGCACAGCCCATGGCATACTCTGAATCGGTGCGCTTAACGTAGAGACGGAGGACAGAGCCAGGACCTGCCGTCTGCTTCAATTGCTCAGTAATGCTTCCGTCGTCATTCCAAGCGGTATCCCAATCAACGGCATGGCTGCCTGACCACAGTTCCTCTTCGCTAGGCTGGATGAGTGTAATCTTCTTGAGGTCGAAGCCGTGACCGACTACCTGGAAGTTATTCTCTTCCAACAGTTCCATAGACTTGGCTGTAAGTTTGAAGTCAACATAGGTGTCATCAAACGTAATGTCCTTATCACCACGCTTATCATCTCTGCCACCCTTTACGATGTCGGCCCAGTTGACGGCAGGACAACCCTTGGCATACTCAGAATCGGTACGCTTGACATAGAGACGGAGGATGGCACGAGGCTTGGCAATTTCCTTCAGCTTAAGTGCCAAGGCGTTATCCTCAAAGATTGTTTCCCAGTCAACAGAATGGCTGCCTTCCCACAGGATTTCCTCTGCAATGGTAGATACCTTGATGGTAGCATTGTCAACAACGGCACCATCCTGGAGGAACTTGAGGGCAACACCACTGGTTGTGATGACCTTTATATCATATACGCCCTCTTCAAGAACCGGCAACGTAACGACTACCTCTTCGTCAGATACGCTCACAATAGAGCATTCCAGACCATTGACCGTTACGGACTGCACGTCACCGAGTTTACGTCCCGGTATCGTAACAGTACCTTCTGACTGTCCCATGAAGTCACCCTTGGTGACAATAGCTTCGCCATAGACGGTTATCATGCCGCCGCCAAAGGACTGGCCTGTTTCGTCAATAAGTGAGATACGATACTGGCCCTCCGGCATGTCTGCCGGCAACTGATACTGGATGCTGGTACTGGTGGCTGACAGGACGTCAATCTCACGACCGTTAATCCTGACCTTCCTGATATTGGACAGATTGGTACCGCTCATGGCAACGGCATCACCCGGAAACTGCAGACGTGCCTCCGCATCATTACCGACTACAGGGTCGCCCTCAATAGCCTTTACCGTCAGGTTGAAACTGCGGTAGGTCTCTTTGCCATTGACGGTGGTTGCAACAATCTTCACCTTATAGCTGCCAGCCTCGAAAGTGCGGTCGATGTTGTTACCCTCATACAAGAGCACATCACCGTCATACCACCTGACAGTAGTGTATTCAACAGGTGTCACAAGAATCTTCATAGTGAAGTTCTCATCGCGGCTGATATCGTAGCTGCTTTTCAGATCATCATTCAGGATACGTGGGGCATCGTCTTCAGAGACGGTATAGAATGCCTCCGTGTCATTGGAGCAGCTCGTGAGTGCCACGGCGAAACCGCAGCACATGAGACCTGCCTTAATCATATTCTTGATTGTCATAGTATTTATACTTTTAGATGATTACGAAAATAATTTATTCGGGAATAACATAATCCTTGGTATTATAAGGATGAACGTCCCACCATACAGGATGGTGCCAGTCATCTTTACCACCCATGCGGTCAACGGCTTCCTGATAGTTAGCACTGTTATACTTTCCCTCCAATGCAGGATAGCGGAGACGTGTCGGTGTCTTCAGACCGTCACCGTCATAGGTAAAGTCACCATTGTCACCCAGTGATTCACGGTTATAGATGACGGGATAGTCGGCACGGCGCAGGTTTGCCCACGCCTCAGCAGGGTTCATCATATGCAGAATCCATGCCTGCAGGTTGATGGCCGCACGAGCTGTCTCTGCATCAGAGAAGTCATACTGGGCAGCCATTGTATTTACATATGTTGTAATATCCGATTCAAGAATATTGTCGTCACCCTCTAAGTAGAACTTATTGATATGCAGAATAGCTTCTTTCGTACCTTCCTTATAGTGATCAACGACTTCTCCAGAGATATTCCATCCTTTGCTCTTGGCCTCAGCCAGCAGGAACTCTACCTCGGCATAGGTCATCAAAATACCCGAGCAATTTGGCTGACAAAAATCGATAGACAGCCAAGGGCGCATCATGCGTTCAGGATAGTTATTCTTGTCGTAACCGGCTTCCGGATTCTGATCAACGAGTTTCTTCAGGGTCGGCATCTTGTCAAGAGAAGGACCACTAACCCACCCTATCTTCAAGTCTTTATTGGTGCTATACCATGCATAACCAGGGTAACAAGGTGTCTCTGAACCGGAGTTTGCAGCATTGTATGCAAGGACCTCATCCGTCAAGTCCACGTTACCTGACTTGGTAGGCTTAATCTGGCTGCGCTTGAGATTCATGTAGTGACGAACTATCTTGTAGCAGCGAGGGTCACTATAGCCCTTCAGATACTCCATCAGCGTAGCGCATATCAAAGAAGAAGGAGAGGCAGGGTCCTGACCATAGAGAATCTCACCCAATGCATTCACACGGAAATCGTAATCACGTGAGCCGTCATAGTATGTGAACGGACTGTTGTTGTACTTGACATAAGCCTCTTCCCTGGATGCAGAAATATAGTTGTCAGTATTATAGGCTGCCTCAAACTCTGCCTGAGCCTTGGCAGGATTAACATCAGAGATACGCATAGCATAACGCATACGCAGTGAGTTGGCATACTTCTTCCAGAGGTTGACATCACCATCATATTTCGTCACATCGCCTGTGACAATATCCTTGGTATCATCCAACTGCTCCACACAAGCCGTCAGCTCTGTAAAGAACCAGTTGTAGATATCCTCCTGCTTGTCGTATGCGGGAGTAGAAGAAGTCTCGTCCAATCCGCCAAGAACAGACAGGCAAGGAACGTCTCCGTATGTATCTGTTATCACCGCCATCATATAGACGCGGTGGATACGCAGGATGGCATTCAGATTCGGTTTGTCAGCCGTATGGGCGATGGCATCGCGAAGGTTCTTGATGCCTATTGTATAGAAACGGTCCCAAATGAGACGTGCCTCATCGTCATCGAAATGAACGCTTCCAGCATATTTGCTGACGTTCCAACCACCGCCAAAGTGCTGGGTGAAACCAGTAATATAGCTACGGTAGGTATCCATTATTCCGAAGTCGCCGTAAGTCTGCAACAGGGCCGTTGTCAGCTGACCATTGGGGTCGGTCGTTAATGTCTTGGTCTTATCTGTATTGACCTCTTCCATATAACTGTCACTGCAAGAGCTAATGGTCATTAAGCCACAACCAACGACAACCAAGGCAGCAAAGTTCTTGATATCTTTCATCTTCATAGTTTCTTTCCTCCTTTAATTAGAATTTAACGTTTACATTGAAACCATAGCTGCGGCGTGATGGCAGTGAGCCATACTCCAATCCCAAACCAGAGGTGTTGTAGCCAGAGTCAGGATCGATGTTTGGAATGCTCTTCCACACGATGAACGGGTTGCGGGCTACGAAGCTCACACTCAGGCTTTTCACTATCTTCAGTGCAGAGAGCATCTTCTCAGGGAAGGTGTAACTGAAGGTCAACTCACGACACTTTACGTAAGAGTTATCATATACGAACTGTCTCGGGCAGTTAGTAGCAACTTGTTCCCAATATTGCTCAGGGTTAACAGGAATATCGTTAGGACGATAGGTACCGTCAGCATTCTGTATGACACCAGGGGCGATGAAGCCACGCTTCTCAGTTCCACGGCCAGAGTTAATCTCCTCCTGTGACTGATACCACTCCTCACGACCTGCGAGGGTCTCGGTAGCCTTACCGGTAGCGTAGGCAGAGCGCATAGACATAGAGAAGAGGTCAGCACCGACCTTCACGTCAAAGCCGGCAGAGAGCTTGAAGTTCTTATAAGTAAAGGTAGAATAGAAACCACCTGTCCAGTCCCATGAAGCATTACCGATGGTATGCAGTTTGTCATCGACCTCAGGAAGACCTGTCTTAGCATTGATAATGGCCTGACCGTCGGCTGTGCGCTTGAAGTCCTTACCAACGATAGAACCGAAGTTCTGACCTACCTCTGCACCTACGGAAACGCCACACCATGAAGCCTTTTCAATCTCGAAGTAGTTCATGCCTTCCACAAGTTCCTTCACCTTGTTGGTATTCTTTGAGAAATTGATGCCTGCATCCCATGCAAAGCCCTTATAGTCGAGAACACGACCGTTGAGGGCAATCTCGATACCCTTGTTCGTAATCTTACCGGCATTGATGAGACGGTAAGCATAGCCAGAAGCCGCTGAAGAGGCAAGGGCAATAATCTGGTCCTTAGAAACCTGGTTGTAATAGGTAATATCCAGTCCCAAGCGGTTGTGGAAGAACTTCATCTCCAGACCCAACTCGAATGAGTTAGTGCGGGTAGGCTTAAGGTCTGAATTAGGCATCACCGTATTGGTAATCATCGTCATGGCATAGTCAGGATAAGCATACTTGCTCTTAGTATAGCTGGTAACAACCTGATATGGGTCGGTGTCGCTACCTACCTGAGCAAACGAAGCACGGAACTTACCGTAGTTGATGATGTTCTTGTTCTTCAGGAACTCAGAGAACACAAAGCTACCCGATACAGAAGGATATACATATACATTATTGTTTGTAGGCAGTGTTGATGACTTATCACTACGCAGTGTACCTTCCAGATAGTAGGTATGTTTGTAGCCTACGCTGGCAGAACCGTAGAAAGAGCATATCTGCTTGGTATATGCAGACTGCTGTACGCTTTGCTCAGCATAGTTGGTGATGGACACCACGTTAGGCATCTGCTCGTTCAGACCAGACATGATGTCTGTCAGGTTATCTACCTTGAAGATATTGCCACCCAGGGTAGCATTGAAGTCGAAGTCGCCCCACTGGTTGTTATACAGACCCAACAGCTCGGCACTGAGGGTGCGGTTGTTGAATATCTGCCTTGTCATAGTACCGGCATTATTACCAGGAGTAGTCTTGGCAATATAGTCATCGAAGGACATCTTATTGAGGTCCGTACCGATAGTACCCTGAATCTTCAGGTGCTCGTCAATGTTATAGATGGCCTTGGCAGTGAAGCGGAAGATATCCTTCTTCGACTTGTTACCGTTCTTATAGAGAGACCAGTAAGGATTGATGTTATACTGGTCGTTACCGTTCCAGTTGGCGTAGGTACCATCAGCATTCTGATAGTGCTGCAGCCACTCCTGATTGTAGGTGCCTGCCAGCGTCATCAGGTTCTTACCGACATTGCTCTGAGAGTCACCCAGGGCAGGACGGTTTGTCACGTTCTCGTGCGTATAGTTAGCGGTGAAGTCGAGGTCGAACTTACCAGCTGTCGTATTGACACGCAGGTTGAAGTTGTCACGGCCCATGTGCGTCTCAGGCAGGATGTCCTTGTTGCGCATGTCAGTGAAGCTGAAACGTACACCCGTCTTACCGGAGTTGACAGACAGGATTGCGGTGTTCTGAGCGGTAACACCCGTACGGAAGAAGTTAGAGGTGTTATCCTTATACATCTGGAAAGGACGCACCTGACCGTCAAAATACTCTACAGGCAGATTGTCAGCCTTCGGACCCCAGCTGCTGTTAGTACCAGAAGTGGCAGTCTTGCTGAACATACCCTTATAGCCCATACCGTAAACCCGCTGGATGTCATCCCACATAGCATTCTGAACGTCGAAAGTCATAGAACCGTTGTACTCCACACCGACCTTATCCTTCTCAGCCTTCTTGGTGGTAATAAGAATAACACCGTGAGAGGCGCGGCTACCATACAGAGCAGAAGCGGCAGGACCCTTCAGCACGGTCATATTCTCGATATCATCAGGGTTGATGGCAGAGATACCGTCACCGAGGTCGTAGCCACCTGCTGTGCCTGCGCTACCGAAGTTGGTATTATCAAGAGGCACACCGTCGATAACATACAGTGGCTGGTTGTCGCCCGTAATCTCCGTATTACCACGCAGCAGTACGCGTGTGGAACCAGATGCTCCGCCAGCAGTATTCTGAACCACCAGACCGGCCACCTTACCTTCCAGGGAGTTTATCACGTTGGTTTCCTTGGCCTTCTGAAGGTCTTCACCTTTTACTTCAGAGAGTGCATAACCCAAAGCCTTACGTTCACGCTTGATACCGAGGGCTGTAACGACAACCTCGCTCAACAGGGTCTTGTCCTCAGACATCGTTACCTTCATGCCTTCGCTGGCCTTTACCTGAACAGAAGTGTAACCTACGTAGCTTACCTTCAGCATGTCGCCGGGCTTACACTTGATTTTAAAATTACCGTCAAAGTCGGTTACTGCTCCTTGAGCAGCACCTACCACCTTGATCGTTGCGCCAATCAGCGGACCGTCAGCATCCACTACCGTACCAGAAATAATCTGGCCCTCGGAGTCTGCCACTGCCACATCAGCATGGACGTCCGTTACAGCAGCTGCTGCCGGTGTCCACATCATGCCTGCACCCAGCAGGCAGAGAAGCAATGTTTGTTTGTTCATGTGTAAAATTGTTAGTTAGATATTTGGATTTTTTCCGTTGTATCATTTCGACTGCAAAGGTACGGACATATATAAATAAGGTGGGTTATATGCCGTACAAAAATGGTTTGAATACTGAATATGTCAGTAATCGAACCTACTTTTGTCAGATTTCGCACCCTTGCAGGGTATATACCTTGCCGTCTTTCTGTATCAGCAGTCTGCCGTTACGGAAAAATTTGCGAGGTTGCATAGTCTTTTGTTCCTTATTCCTTGAAAATTCTCCGATTTCTGTGACGATTCCCTGCATGATACCGCTTACTGTCCAGTCGGCTGCAAGCTGCATATTGTTTTTTCTGTCGAAGATGCCGAACTTCTCCATGCCGTTGCCAAAGACATTATTGTCCCATACGAAGGTGGCGATGCCACGTTTGCGGGCTTCGGTGACGAGTGTCTTGCAATAGTAGGTCATATTCTCATGGATAGTTACCTTGTCAGCCTGAAGCCAATGGTCACTTATCCCCCACTCTCCAATGATGATGCCCAGTCCCAGAGAGCCCCAGGTATCAGCCACCTGCTGAAGGGCGTTACGCATGGTCGTCTCCTTGCTGGAAGGAATATTGCCATAGCTGCTGTAGGCCTGTCCCCAATAGTAGAAGCCACCCTCACCGGCAGATTGTCCGCCACAGTATTCATAGGGTTTATAGTAGTGGAACTCCACACTCATATAGTCGTTATTGTTACCTTCTGTATCAGTAGGTACAATGAAATTACCGTTCATACCGAAATCAGGATCGCAGGCATAGGTCTGCACCACAAGGTGTCGCTTCAGGTTATTGCCGCCTGTTGCTCTCACGGCATCGACGAATGTCTGGTTGTAACTGTTCTGTACTGTGAGGTTCTCTGTGCTTGGCGCATTCCAGTTGTCAGGAATATGTACCTCATTGGTACCGGCAAATGCCAGCTGATAGTCATAGTCCTTGAAGGCATTGGCTATCTGTGTCCACAGCAGACTGAGGCGGGTATTGTTCTCCCCCTTATATTGATAGGTAGGACGGATCTCCAGCCACTTGTCGTGGTGAACATTGATAATCACCTTCATGCCTAAGTCAAGCGCATAGCCCACTACCTCCTTAACGCGAGTCATCCAGTCTTCACTGACAGCCATTGTCTCGGCATCAGTGATATGATTCTGCCAGCGGACAGGAATGCGTACGGCATTGAATCCGGCATCCTTGACAGCCTGCAGTGTCTGTTGTGTTACCACTGGATTGCCCCATGCTGTCTCTGCCTGCATGTGATTAGCAGCACACGTCAGTGCAACCGACTCTCCGTCCTGAGACGTACACTCCAACTGGTTGCCGAGGTTCCAGCCTGCCGTAACTTGGGCATTCCACTGACGAGCAGTTGGTTGTGCCATTACTGGCACAACCAACCAACTCATCAGGAACATGCTTAATTTACTCATGTTTCTTCTTTTTCAACTACCAAACACAATCTCCTTATCTTAAATATATTTTAATTCAGTATTATCTTTCTGCCGTTGAGGATGTACAGGAGGCCCTTTGTAGGCTTAGTCACTACCTGACCGTTCAGGTTGTAATACTTGCCATCTTTCTTCGCAGCAGCAGTAACGGTTTTGATACCGGTAACATCCTTTGCCTTGCTCACTTTTGCCACATGGAAGCCATGACCGTGCAGACGGAAGCCCTTTGCTGCAACAGCAGCGGCAATATCTTCAGTAACCTCAATGGTCACTTTGGTATCAGCGCTGAACTCAGCAGCATCTATGCCAGGCAGTGCCTTCCACTCCCAGGTATCGAACTGGCACTTGTGATAGTCTGTACCGGCAACTGTCAGATATACAAAAATCTTTGCACCCGTAACGAAGTTGGCAGTAACGTCCTGACCTTCACCACCGCCCCATTCACGGTTAGGGTCACCATCGGGCAGGTCCCAGTCAACATTGTAGTCACCAGTCCACAGGTCTTCCTCTTCTACAGCAGGCTGATCGTTAGAACCTTTAGTCACCTTTGCCACATGGAAGCCATGACCGTGCAGACGGAAGCCATTTGCTGCAACAGTAGCGGCAATATCTTCAGTAACCTCAATGGTCACTATGGTATCAGCGCTGAACTCAGCAGCATCTACGCCAGGCAGTGCCTTCCACTCCCAGGTATCGAACTGGCACTTGTGATAATCTGTACCGGCAACTGTCAGATATACGTTGATTTTCTCACCTTTAATAAAATATGAAGTTACATCCTGGCCTTCACCACCGCCCCATTCACGGTTGGGGTCACCATCGGGCAGGTCCCAGTCTACATTGTAATCACCCTCCCACAGTGTTTCCTCTGCGGCGTTAACGTTCATCACTGCAAAGATGCTCAGCATCAGTAAAGTAAAAATCTTTTTCATAATTAATTTGTCTTTTTTTTATTATTTGTTCGTTAGTTATCTGTCAGTTTTTTCTCGCTGTAGATTTTCAAATCCGAGTGTAAAGGTACGGCAATATATAAAAAGGTAGGTTCGATAGCGTACAAAAAAGGTTTGAAAACTGAAACATGTCAGTATTCAGATCTCCTTTTGTCAGTTTTCTGACCATGACACATCGTTGCCGCCACTATGAGCACATTGTTGCTGCACCAAGAGCGTATAGTTGCCACCACTAGGGAAGGGGGCTTTTAACGACTTTGAATAAGGCTTTCATCACTCACAAAGTCTATCTTTAACGACCTCTTGACCCGGGTCAAGAGATCGCCCGACCAAGGTCAAGCGATTACGTGACCAAGGTCGGGCGGTAAGAAAATGCGTGTCGAGCGACTTTTTTAGTATTCGTTATCAAATTCCAAGAACCCACGAGCACCAACATCATTGCTGTTTCCTTCAAAATCCTCATCAGGATTAAGAGTTACGGGTTCGGGTGTAGAGCCACTCAACAAATTTTGCTTTATTTCTATTTCTAAGACTACGATGGCCGGGTTGTTATATGTCTTTTTCATTGCTTGTTTCTCCTATACATTATTTAATTACCACTTTCTTACCATTCACGATATACAGTCCCTTTGTAGGTTTTGCCACACGACGACCGCTCAAGTCGTAGACATTATTATTTTTTATTACTTCATTAATATTTAGAAGCGTAGCTTCGCTTATGCCTGTTACCTCACCTTCACCAAACGAAATTATGAGTTCACGAGCCTGCTTTGGGAATACGGAAGGAGATACTTGTACATAGGCCTTATTAGCTGGTACTACCAATTCCGCTTTAGTAAGTCTCTTAAACTCAATATTTCCTGTTCCGGTCGTATTTTTTTTCATCAAGAAAACATAGTTCTCGGTATCTGCCTTCCACAGACCCGCCAGCGTATTTGCTTCCATATTGGCTGAAAGGTCATTGTAGGCGGGGTCTGTACCATCAGTCTTTGCAGGAAGATAATAAGTGGTATTACGCTCGCCTTGAATAAGCAATCCTGTTCCAGGACCTACAGCCTCTGTCTTCTCAGCAAACGACAACGTAGCACCGTCCAGATTAGCAGTGAATGCTTTCAATCCTTCGGGCAGCAAATCCAACGCCAAAGTATAGAAATTGCCGTATGTTGCATATCCTAATTCATCAGTAGTCACAGGACACAGCAATGTCTCCCATGTCGTAGCGATTGCTTTGATTTTGAAGCCTCCATTACCCCAAACTGCGATTTGCTTCTTGTCGCCGTCCGAAACTCCATCAAAAAAGGCTTTAGTCATAGAAACTTTAACAATACCGTTTGCATCAACATCCTGAAGGAAATTATAACCTACAGAAGGATATGCAAGGTCCCAGTTATCAGCATTAGAAATACGCAAGTCACAAGATTCACCAGAATAATCGCTGACTAATATATATAAGTTGTTGTCACTTGTCATTGCAACAGATGTAGCATCCAATGTTACACAATCGCCCCATGTGGATATCGTCTGTTCACCAGCATACAACACCTTGGGTTCCATATCAGCAAAGGTCGTCGTAGTTTTCTCAATGCTTTCAATCTCAACACTCCATGCAGCAAAAGTACCTGTTGACTTCTCTACCATCTCAAGGTTAGTCAAATATTTTGCTGAAGTATTCTTGAACGTAAAGACTGCTTCTGTAGCACCAGCATTAGTTTGAGGCCAATCATATTGGAAGTCTTCTGCTCCATTATATTTATAATTGAATCCAACGGGTTTTGTAATAGGATTGCGGAATTTTACGGTATAAGTAACCACTTCTCCGTCTTCGCCTAATGCTGCGACTGGCAATTTAACATTACCATATTGGTCTGTAAATTGTATGTTAGCCCCGAAATAATTAAGAGCATCGTATCCCCAAGAGTCCTTTATTCCATTATAAAGAATAGTTTCGTTTTTCTCTCCATCAAGCAAAACGACTTTCTCTATACGAATAGATGCAGCTCCTTCTGTTTCGTTTTGAATCAAAAAGATGCTTACATTCTTATCCGATGCGAATTTCTCAGTATCGAAAGCTATTTCGTCACCGCTATTACCATCAAGTGTGACATATTGTCCTCCATCACCCAATGTGGAGTTGCTTATCTTCATCTTAATGGTTCCTGTTACATCCTTAAAATAGATTTTAAATGAAGGATAAGCCTCAACGGAGAATGATTCTTGCGTTAATTTGTAATTTGCCCATTGTTGATTAAAATCAATTTTAACGTTGTCACTACCCGTAACTGTAAAGCCCCACGTCTCGGTGAAGGATTGTTCCGTTGTTACAACCGTTGCCTTGGCACTTACCATTGCAACCATTGCGATTAGAAAAATTAGAGTTCTTTTCATTTGAATTTAGTTGTTAATTAATTACTATTTGAAATTTTCTGGGTGCAAAGGTACGCTAATATATAAAGGTGGGTTTAATGACAAACTAAAAAGGTTTGATTGCTGAAACATGTCAGTATTCAGACCTCTTTTTGATAGTATTCTAACTAAATACTTGCTTGCCTCTTACTTCTTGATGGGATAGAGATAGAGTAACCCAATCATGATGACGGCAATGACTGCCGGGAAGATGGAGAACAGCGACCATATCATCTCGTTCACGGCTACGGGGTCGGTGATGGTGACGATGGTCTGGTCTGTCACGGGGTCTGTACCTGAAACAAAGCCGGCAATGCCTAAGAAGAGGGCTACCAACGAACCGCTGATGGCGGTGCCGAACTTCTGTGACATCGTACCGCTGGAGAAGATGACACCCGTCGATGAGGTGCCGTTCTTCTCTGTGGCATAGTCAGCCACGTCGGCATACATCGACCATAGTAGGGGCGAATAGAGACCTATGCCTATGCTGGTCAGCACCACAATGCCTACCAACACCCAGATGTAGGCGGCATCCATAGGTACGAAGAAGAACAGAATGCTGGTCACCACGCAGATGACTGCTGCCCACATAAATGCCTTGCGCTTGGAGCCTACCCACTTGGTGAACACGGGCGATACGCCTCCGAAAATCATACAGGTCAGTTCACCGAAGGTCATGAAGACGGTATAGTTGATAATCAAGCCGCTCACCGTCACGTCGCCATGCAGACAGTATTCGAACATATAGCCTGCCACGGCATAGCGGAAACCGTTGAATAAGTTCATGCAGATACCGATGAGCGTCAGGTAAATCCAGGGCTTGTTGCGGAACAGGTCAGCAAAGGGCTTCAGCGAGAACTTCTCAGCACGCACGGGCTTCAAGCGTTCCTTGGTGAGCAGTCCGCAGGCCAGCGTACCCAGCGTGGCAATGATGCCAAAGAAAGCTCCCAACACAGCATACTGCTGCTGCTCGGTGCCACCCACCATCTTCTGCAGATAGGGGAACGACAGCAAGGTGATGAAACCCATGGCGTATGCACCTACCATGCGGAAGGAGGAGAACTGGTTTTTCTCATTGTCATCATCAGTCATCACGCCCAACAGCGAGCCGTAAGGTACATTGACGGCGGTATAGACCACCATCATGAGCAGATAGAGGGTATAGGCCCAGATGCGCTTGCCTGTAGGACCGAACTCCGGTGTGTAGAGCAACAGGGCGAAAATCAGTCCCAAGGGTACGGCACCAAAGATGAGCCAAGGGCGATAGGTGCCCCAACGGCTCTGGGTGCGGTCAGCCAGAGAACCCATGACAGGGTCGGTCACCACATCGAACATACGGGCTATCAACATCAGCGTTGCCGTATCAGCAACAGTCAGGCCAAAGATATTGGTGAAGAACAGTGGGAAGGCAATGGACATGACCTTCCACGTTATACCACCCGCTGCGGCATCGCCTACTGCATAGCCTATTTTTTCTCTTAACTTTGCCATATGACATTACATTATAACCTTGACAACATGATGACCAGGAGTAGCCTTGATGATATTGCCCTCGATGGGAGAACCATCAAGTACAACCTGGCTTACGCCGCTCTCCTTGCCATTGGGATTCTTCACAGTGATGTCGAACTCGGCATCACGCAGGGTACGCTTCACGCTATACTCCTTAAGCGTAGAGGGAATGCAGGGGTCTATCTCCAAACCGTCAAAGGTAGGCTTGATACCTAAGATAAACTGCGTAATGGTCAGCCAGTTCCAAGCGGCAGTACCCGTAAGCCACGAATTCTTGCCCTCACCGGGTTTGGCGGCATCCTTACCAGCCACCATCTGACAATAGACGTAAGGCTCCACCTTGTGCAACTGCTGGTCCTGAATCCATGCCGGACAAATCTTGGTATAGTGTTCCCATGCGTCGTTACCGCGTTTGGCAACTGTCTCACCGATGATGACCCAAGGATTGTTATGGCAGAAGATGCCAGCATTCTCCTTGTAGCCCGCAGGATAGGTGCTTATCTCACCCATCTCCACATGATAACGGGTGAAGGCTGGATGGTTGAGCACCATGCCATGAGGGCAGTCGAGATACTGCTTACATGCATCGAGTGCCTTATCTACCATGCCATCCTCTTGTCCGATGCCTGCCATGGTGCAGAAGCCCTGCGACTCAATGAATATCTTGCCTTCTTCGTTCTCGTTACTGCCAATCTTGTTGCCGTAGAAGTCGTAGGCACGCAGATACCATTCGCCATCCCAGCCGTACTTCTTCACAGCCTCTGTCATGGCGTCGAGGTGAGCCTGAGCGCGCTTCACTTCCTCATTCTTTTCAAGTTTCTCGCAAAGCTCCACATACTGCTTGCCCGTAAACACAAACAAACCGGCAATCATCAGGCTCTCAGCCTTGGAACCCTCGCTGTTGTTCTCCGTAGTCTGGAAACTCTCATTGGGGTCCCAAGAGAAGCAGTTCAGGTTCAGACAGTCGTTCCAGTCAGCACGACCGATGAGAGGCAGTCCGTGAGGACCGAGGTTGTTGACCACATGGTCAAAAGATATGCGCAGGTGTTCCATCAACGTAACCTCAGTACCAGGCTGGTTGTCGAAGGGCACCATCTCGTCAAGGATAGTATAGTCGCCCGTTTCTTTGACGTATGCCACTGTACCGAAGATAAGCCAGCAGGGATCGTCGTTGAAACCGCCGCCAATATCGTTATTACCACGCTTGGTGAGAGGCTGGTACTGGTGATAACAGCCACCGTCGGAGAACTGCGTGGAAGCAATATCGATGATGCGCTGACGGGCACGACTGGGCACTTGATGGACGAAGCCCACCAAGTCCTGATTGCTGTCGCGGAAGCCCATGCCACGGCCTACACCGCTCTCAAAGAACGAGGCAGAACGTGAGAAGCAGAATGTAATCATGCACTGATACTGATTCCATATATTCACCATGCGGTTCAGGCGCTCATCGCTGCTCTGTACGCTGAAACGAGACAGCAGGTCATCCCACAGGCGGCAGAGTTCTGCAAAGGCGGCATCGACAGCCTCAACGGTCGCAAAGCGCTCTATCACAGCATGCGCCTTCTCCTTATTTATAATAGTATGGTCGAGGTCGCCAAGCGAAGTGATAAGTGTTCCCTCAGCGGGTGAACCGCTGAGCTCATACTTCTTCTCCTGTTCATTCTCGGCATAGCCTAACACGAAGATGAAGTCACGACTCTCACCAGGCTGCAGGGTTACCTCCACATAGTGTGAGGCAATAGGGCTCCAACCGTGAGCCACGCTCATGGCTGGTTTGCCTGCCATAACACACTGAGGAGCCTCGAAACCATTGTAAAGGCCAATGAACGACTCACGGTCAGTATCGAAGCCATCAGCCTTGGCATTGGTTAGGGCATAGTAGGCATAGTGGTTACGGCGTTCCTTGTATTCAGTCTTGTGGTAGATGGCGGTGGTCTCAACGGAAGAGCCGTTGAGCACGGTCTTCTCTATCTCCACCTCGCCGGTAGACCAGTTGCGCTGGAAGTTCTCCATATCGGTAGCTGCATTCCATAAGCACCACTCCGTGAAGGAGAAGAGCTTCAGCGTCTTGACAGCGTTTGTAGTGTTCTTCAAGGTCAGCTTCTGCACTTCTGCCCAAGTCTTTAAAGGCACGAAGAAGAGCACACTGGCCTCTACGCCGTTCTTGCTACCCGTAATGCGGGTATAGTTCATGCCATGACGGCACTCGTAGCTGTCGAGCGGAGTCTTGCAGGGTTTCCAACCCGGATTCCATACAGTACCGCCGTCGTTGATGTAGAAGTAACGACCACCGGCATCCATAGGCACGCCGTTGTAGCGATAACGCGTGATGCGACGGAACTTGGCATCCTTGTAGAAGTCGTAGCCACCGGCAGTATTGCTGATGAGCCCGAAGAAGTCTTCATTGCCTAAGTAGTTAATCCAGGGAAACGGGGTAGCGGGGTCGGTAATGACGTACTCGCGATTTTTATCTTCAAAATGTCCGAATGTCTTCATAATCTGAAAACTGTAAACCGTAAACTGTAAACTAAAATCCTACTTCTCCATCAGCAAGTCAACAAGTCCCTTGTCCTTATATTCATTCTTCTGCTGATCCCAAAAGCCGAAGTCAGCATCATAACACCAGGTAGTCCAGGCGATATTGTTCTCTTTGAAGACTGTCAGCATATCCTTTGTCCACTTATAAGCCAGTTCACGATCAACGGGCTCATAGACGCCCCACTCACCGCAGAACAACTGCAAGCCGTATTTCTTGGCCACAGCAATAGCATCGGCAAAGTCAGCACGAATCTTATTGACATCCCATACTTGGGTGGTATAATTATTCTCATCCAACAACTTCTGCACTTCAGGAGTCTGGGCATCATAATCTTCCTTCGACACGAGGACGCCAGGATAGTTCACCTTGCCCGTGTACTTACCGATTGGTGTCCACCAGGCACCGTAGTGAGTGAGAATCATGGGGTTGTAGTAGTGGAAAGAGAGGATGATATTCTTATCATTCTCGGGAACTTTCAGATACTTCATGGTCTCATAGCCCTGCCAACGGTTAGATCCGATAACCAAGGTACGCTGGGGCTCGCGCTCACGCAATGCCTTGTGAACCTTAACAATCAACTGGTTCCACTGCTCGTGATCATCGGCAACGGGCTCGTTCATGAACTCGTATGCCACGGAGTCGTTGCTGTAGCCCTTCAGCACGTCAGACAGCTGATACCACATCTCTATCAGGTCCTGCTGAGCCTTCTCTGAAGAAAAGAGAGTATTCTCGTCACCCTTGCCCTCCAACGATGCGTTGAAGTAGTGCGAACGGATAATATGCAGGTCAACGATGGTGCGCAGGTGATGCTTCTGAGCCCAGTTGATGGCGTTTATCATCAAGTCCCAAGCCTCGGAGAGTTTTTTACCCTCTTCATCCCAAAACTGAACCTCATCGATTGGCAGACGAACGAAATCAAAGCCCAACTGCTCCAAACGTTCAAAGTCATCCTCCTGGATGTGCTGGCGACGAGCTTCGCCACGCTCCTCCGACTGTGACAGCCAATGGCTGACGTTGGTGCCTCGCTGGATACGGAAGTTGTTTACATCGTTTGTTTCACTCTTTGTGCTGCAGGCGGTAAAGCCCAGCATCGTCATGGCTATCATAGCCAGGGAAATGAATGACTTTTTCATTATTGTGTCTTTTTATTTATTTTATACTCTTACTTCTTACCTCAGACATCTTACTTCTTACCTTCCATGATTCCCTGCAAAATCCAAGGAGCCTTTACCTTCATGTTGGCATTACGGTCGAAGATGCCAAAGTGTTCCGGACCGCTGCCAAAGGTGTTGTTGTCCCAGATGAAGGTCGAGATGCCGCGCTTCAGCGTCTCACTAATCAGGAACTTGCAATAGTAGGTCATGTTCTCGTGGATGGCATCTGTCTGACCAGCCTTCTGGCGATCAGTAACACCCCACTCGCCCATAACCAGGCCAAGATCCTTGTCACCCCAAGTGCTGACAACACGGTCTAAGAAGTCGGTCATCGTCTTCTCGTCGCTGGGAGAAACCTCCAGGCCCTTGTCCTTCGAAGGCTGTCCCCAGTAGTTGAACTTACACTCTCCAGCATAGTCCCAAGGGGTATAATAGTGGAACTCCACGCTCATGTATTTGTTGCCATTACCCTCCACGTCAGTAGGAATAATGAAGTCGCCGTTATACAGTCCGAAGTCGGGGTTGCACACGTAGGTCTGCACAATGAGGTGACGTTTCTGGTTATTGCCCCCTAACGAACGGACAATATCGATGAAGGTCTGGTTGTAGCTGTTCTGCACTGCCAGGTTCTCCGGCTCGGGCTTACCCCAATTGTCACGCACGTGTACCTCATTAGTTCCTGCAAAGGCCACACGATAGTCGTAGTTGGCAAACTCATTGGCGATGTTCATCCACAGCAGGGCCAGCTTCTGGTTGTTCTCGTCCTTATTCTTAAAATAGGGACGGCCCTCCAGCCATTTGTCGTGATGTACGTTGATGATTACCTTCAGGTCATTGCTCAGACACCAGCCTACCACTTCTTTAATACGTGCCAGCCAGGCCTTGTCGATGCTCATCGCAGCAGTATTGGTAATGTGGCACTGCCAGCGAATGGGAATACGGATGGCATTGAAGCCTGCCTCCTTGACGGCCTTGATGGTCTTCTTCGTGACGACAGGATTGCCCCATGCCGTCTCAGCCTTGATGCTGTTCTCCGGCATACCTATCTGCATCGACTCACCATCCTGTCCGGGTGCAGAGCACTCAAACTGGTTACCCAGATTCCAACCTACAACTTCCTTGTTCCACTCTTTGGCAGTGGGCTGTGCTGATGCCGTCAATACAAACAGAGCGGCAGTCATGATAAATGTAACTTTCTTCATTGCTATAAAAAATTTACTTTTGGTTTTTTCTGGCTGCAAAAGTAATACTATTTATAACAAGGTAAGTTCAATGACTGACAAAAAGGGTTTGAAACCTTTGCATTGTTAGATTTCAAACCCCTTTTTGTTTGTTTTCTGACTATAATTACTGATATTTTGAGGGCGAAACGCCAAAGTATTTCTTAAAAACAGTACTGAAATATTTGGGATTATCAAAGCCTGACAAGGTAGCGGCATCAATCACCGGGCGACCGCTGCGCAACAATTGGGCAGCACGCTCCAGGCGGATGATACGGATGAAGTCCTGCGGTGACTTTCCGGTATATGACTTCAGCTTTACATAGAACAAAGTACGACTCATGGCCATCTCACGGCACAGATGGTCGATAGTGAACTCTGAGTCGGAAATATTGTCTATTACAAGGCGTGTGGTCTGACTGATAAAGCGGCTACTCTCATCTTCCTCCTGAGCATCCTGGTCTTCCGGAATCTCCTGGCTTTCCAAAGAAAGTGGTATAAAAGCATCCCTGCGGTTCAGGTTGCCAACGACCATACGCATGTACTTATCGTGCAACCAAAAGACACGCCATGCGCCATAGAAGAGTAGTACCAGAAGGATGATATAGATACACCACATCCACCACGTATTCCACCATGGATAGCCAATATGAATACTCAGCGTCACCTCGTCGAGCACAGCGCCACAGGTACGGCTCACACATCTCAGCGCCAGAGTATGTTTCCCTGGTTCCATACTGGTGAAGCGGATATACTGTTGTGGGAAAGTCTTGCTCCACTCGCCTTTATCCACCCTATACTGATAGCCTATATCCGACTGGTTACGCAGATTGATGCTCTCGAAATACAGTTCAAAGGTGCGTTGTCCGTACGACAACTTCAATTCGTTGCGTGCCAGTTGCCGGTGTATCTCACGCTTGCGGTCATCGCTAATGTTATCTTCATCGCTATTGATGCCTCTCAGATACAACTTTGCCGTATAATCAATTTCCTGGATATGGTCGGGATTCACGACCAAGGCACCTGTCGTAGAACCAAGCGCCATATAGCCATTGTCGAGATTGATGGCAGCACGACTGGTATATTCTCTGTCAACACCATAGCAGTAGTTCACACCTATGATGCGGCTGGAGTTATTCGGGTCAGCAAATGACAATCCTTGTTCCGTTGCAATGATGATACGTCCCTTAGTATCACAATATACGGTGTTGACGAAATTGGACGGCAGGCCGTTCTTGGTAGTCAAATGACGACTCTGCCTGGTTGTCAAATCATAGACGTAGATACCGCCTCCGTCAGTGCCAATCCACAATTCCCTGCCGCCATTCAGGAAAAGGGTATGTACGAAACCATTGACATCCTTCTCACCGGCAGGGGCATAGACAAGTTCGGAAATCTTCCCGTTTGCCGGACTGATGAGCTTGATGCCGTAGGCAGTGGCTACGGCTATTTGTCCGTCGGGCAACTGAAGGATATCCTTCACATAATGGATGGGATAATAATGTGGGCCGTCAGCAGCCAGTCGCAACAGGTCTCCGTCCAGTCCGCCCACCCACAAGTTGCCGTCGCGGTCGTAGCACAAACGGAACACATGGTCATCCTGTAGTATATTGTTGGCTTTGGTGTACAGACTGCGCGACTGTCCGTCTTCCGTGATTTCCATCACTCCATCCCCGTAGGTGGCAGCAAGTATGGTACCCTGCGGTGTCTTCAACAAGTCTAGTACCACTGTACCCTGACAGGTGTGCGTCCAATTGCCACTCTTGGGGTCGTATATGCTCACGCCGTTGTCAGTACCCATCAGCAATTTGCCGGATGTTGACTGGCAGACGCAGTTCACATGGTCGTTCAACAGCGAATGGTGGTCATTGGCAATATGCTGGTAAATGGCTATCGTAGTGCCCACAGGTCTGGCGATGTCAATACCACCGGAATAGGAACCTATCAGAATATTGCCCCAGACGTCACACAGCACGGAATAGATGCCGTTACCATGCAACACATCATGCACGCCCTCATTGGCATTGAACAATGGCTGAACTTTATACCCGCCGTCTGCCGACGGACGACGGTTGACCTTATAGACGCCCAAGCCGTCGATGCCCAGCAGCATAGTATGTTCGTTGTAGGGACTGATGCTGCGCACGGGATTATGGGCGATATTGATGTCCGACACGACGGTATCGCTGATCGTCATCTGACCCTGCTCGCTGAACGACAGCACGCTGACTCCTCCGGAATAGCCGCCCAACCATACCTTATTATATATGGAATCATAAAAACCGCTCTCCACGTCGCTGGAAACAAGTGTCGGCATGTGGATAGGCCCCTGGGGAATTGCTGCCTTGTCCTTGTATTCCATTACGCCCTGGCGGGTACAAAACAGCAGCGAGCGACGGATCTGGATGATGTAACTGGTATGAACACCGGCCGTGACGGTTGTCAGTTTGCCGTCGCGCAGAAAGAAGATGCCTTCGTTCATGGCCAGCCACAAACCCTCCGAAGTCATCAGCACATCGTTCAGACTGACCGACTTCTGCTGCATCTTCGCGATGTCTACCAAAAGGGTAAAACTGTCGGTCACCTCGTCATAGACAAAGATGCGACCCTTGTTCTCGAAGGCTATCAACTGTGTCTTCGGATGTTCCTGGTCGCGCCGGTCCGTATAGGTGCGCAGCATGATGATCTTGCCGGCGAAGTCACTATAGACAAGCTGTTCACCCAACAGATAGTGCTGGATGCTAATACCATTAAAGCGCTCCACATCACTCTTCGTAGACCACCAGACGGCTCCGTCCTGCGTCTGCTGGATAGAATAAATGCGCTGACTATGCATGCCATCACCCTGCCCGACATGGAAGAAGGTGAAGTCATGAGTCTCCTGTGCCAACAGGTTACAGGTAAGCAGCAAGAGGCAAAATAGCAAGAAGGCTTGCTTTTTCATGAGTATTTATTGCATTTAGACTACAAAATTAAGAAAAAATATAATCCCAGCCAAAAGAAACACCGGAAAGTTACCATTTGTTTGTCATCTTTATACAGTTATTCATTATTTTAGATGCTTTCATCCCGGCGCATCCGGATTTTTCCGTGGCAGACCTCCACAGACCATGCATGACTGCATAAGCAAGAGTATTGATTTGTATGTCTGCCCAAAATGTTGTACCTTTGCACCATATTTTATAAAGGGCACCAGCATCTCTCCGGAGTTTGCTGATTTTTTAAAAAGGAGGAGTTAGACAACCGTCCCGTGACCTCCCGTTCAGTAGGTCGCAGCCACGGTATCGACGGTGACGATTTGGGTCAGGTGTACAAGGATCATCTCAGCGGCTATGAGCACTGGGACCAGAAGGCCCATGCCAAGGAGTGGATTCTGACAGCCAAGAATATGGGCAGGCATCTGTCGATAGACGAGTCGATGTACTGCGGCAGGCTCTATACCTTCGTATCCAACAAGGATGCCCACGGAAGAAAGGAACGCACTCAAGGAAACCGTCAGGGAGAACCTGCACGTGTGGTATGATCATGTGAAGAAAAGCAAGTCGCCCGGCATGAAGACCTTCATGAGGACTATCAAGGAAAGAGAGGAGGATTTGCTCAACTATTACGAGACCTTTGTCACCAATGCATCGGCAGAGTCGCTGAACTCTGGCATCAAGGGCTTCCGGGCAGAACTGCATGGCATCTCTAACCTGTCGTTCTTCTTCTACAGAGTCTGTAAGATATATGGATGACTGGTTTTACTCTTGCTTATGCAGTCATGCGGGTCTGTGGAGGTCAGCCACGGAAAAATCTGGATGCGCCGCAATGGGTTATTTAGCTCTTTCAGGGCTGAATCATGAAATAAAAAAAGCTGCCGGATTGCTCCGGCAGCTCATTTTTCATTTTTAACTTTTAATTTTTAATTTACTTCACTTCCTCGAAGTCGGCGTCCTGGATGTTGTCACCCTGGGCCCCACCCTGCTGGCCTGCGTCGGCACCGGGCTGAGGACCGGCCTGAGCACCGGCCTGCTGCTGAGCCTGATAGAGCTTGCCGGCAGCCGTCTGCAACTCGTTCATGGCGGCGTCGATGGCAGCGAGGTCCTGAGCCTTGTGGGCGTCCTTCATCTTGTTGAGGGCAGCCTCCACCTCGGACTTCACGTCGGCGGGGATCTTGTCGCCGGACTCCTTCAGCATGTTCTCCGTCTGGAAAATCATGGAGTCGGCCTGGTTGAGCTTGTCGATCTTCTCGCGCTCCTTCTTGTCGCTCTCGGCATTGGCCTCGGCCTCAGCCTTCATGCGCTCGATCTCCTCCTTGGAGAGGCCCGAAGAGGCCGTGATGGTGATGTGCTGCTCCTTGCCCGTAGCCTTATCCTTGGCGCTGACATTGAGGATGCCGTTGGCGTCGATGTCGAAGGTCACCTCAATCTGAGGCACACCGCGACGTGCGGGAGCGATGCCGTCGAGGTTGAACTGGCCCACGCTCTTGTTCTGAGCGGCCATGGGACGCTCGCCCTGAAGTACGTGGATGGTGACGGCCGTCTGGTTGTCGGCAGCGGTGGAGAACACCTCGGACTTCTTGCAGGGGATGGTGGTGTTGGCATCGATGAGCTTGGTCATCACGCCGCCCATCGTCTCGATACCCATCGAAAGAGGCGTGACGTCGAGCAAGACGATGTCGCTCTTGTCGCCCGTGAGGACGGCACCCTGGACGCTGGCGCCCACAGCCACCACCTCGTCGGGGTTGACGCCCTTAGAGGGCTCCTTGCCGAAGAAGTCGGCCACGAGCTTCTGCACAGCGGGGATACGGCTGCTGCCGCCCACGAGGATGACCTCGTCGATGTCGCTGTTGGTGAGGCCGGCGTCCTGCATAGCCTTCTGACAGGGCACCTTGCAGGCCTGAATCAGGCTGTCGGCCAGACGCTCGAACTCGGCACGCGTGAGGGTCTTCACCAGGTGCTTGGGCACGCCGCCCACAGCGGTGATGTAAGGCAGGTTGATCTCGGTGGAGGTGGTGCTCGAAAGCTCGATCTTGGCCTTCTCGGCAGCCTCCTTCAGACGCTGCAGCGCCATGGGGTCCTGCTTGAGGTCGATGCCCTCCTCGCTCTTGAAGCCGGCAGCCAGCCAGTCAATGATGACCTGGTCGAAGTCGTCGCCGCCCAGATGCGTGTCACCGTTGGTGGAGAGCACCTCGAAGACGCCGCTGCCAAACTCCAGGATGGAGATATCGAAGGTGCCGCCGCCGAGGTCGAAGACGGCAATCTTCATGTCCTTGTTGGCCTTGTCCACACCGTAGGCCAGAGCGGCAGCAGTAGGCTCGTTGACAATACGCTGCACGTTGAGGCCCGCAATCTGGCCGGCCTCCTTGGTGGCCTGACGCTGAGAGTCGGAGAAGTAGGCGGGCACGGTGATGACAGCGTCCGTGACCTCCTGGCCGAGATAGTCCTCGGCGGTCTTCTTCATCTTCTGCAGAATCATGGCGGAGATCTCCTGCGGCGTGTACTGGCGGCCGTCGATGTCGACACGGGGCGTGTTGTTGTCGCCCCTCACCACGGTATAAGGCACACGGGCAATCTCCTTCTGCACCTGATCATAGGTCTCACCCATGAAACGCTTGATGGAGAAGATGGTCTTCTTGGGGTTGGTGATGGCCTGACGCTTGGCGGGATCGCCCACCTTACGCTCGCCGCCATCGACGAATGCTACGATAGAAGGCGTGGTGCGCTTGCCCTCGCTGTTGGCAATAACAACGGGCTCGCCGCCCTCAAATACGGAAACACAGCTGTTGGTGGTTCCGAGGTCAATTCCGATAATCTTGCTCATATTCTTTTTAGTTTAATAGTTTAAGCGTTTAATAGTTTAAAGAGTTTCAGGATTCAAGTTTCAGGATTCAAGTGGTTATTCTGATTCTTCACTCTTCGTTCTTCACTCTTCACTCCCAAAGACAGCAAAGCCCGTGCCAAAGGGAAGGCACGGGCTCTGTGTCAGTAAAAAGATGTCAGAATGTCAGTCTTTACATTTCTATCTCGGGATTTCCTTTGATGGCGTCTGCTATCTTGGCAGAAATCTCGTCGGCCAGCTCGGGATTGTCCTTCATCAGCTGCTTGACGGCATCGCGGCCCTGGGCCAGCTTGCTGCCGCCGTAGGAGAACCAGCTGCCGCTCTTCTCGATGATCTTGTAGGCCACACCCAGGTCGACAATCTCACCGGCGCGCGAGATGCCCTCGCCGAAGGTGATCTCGAACTCCGCCTTGCGGAAGGGAGGCGCCACCTTGTTCTTCACCACCTTGACCTTGACCAGGTTGCCGACCACCTCGTCGCCGTCCTTGATGGCCGACGACTTGCGGATGTCGAGGCGCACGGAGGCGTAGAACTTCAGCGCGTTGCCGCCCGTAGTGGTCTCGGGATTGCCGAACATGACGCCGATCTTCTCGCGCAGCTGGTTGATGAAGATGCAGCAGGTCTTGCTCTTGGCGATGGTGGAGGTGAGCTTGCGCAGGGCCTGGCTCATGAGGCGCGCCTGCAGGCCGACCTTGTTGTCGCCCATATCACCCTCGATCTCGGCCTTGGGCGTGAGGGCGGCGACGGAGTCGATGACCACGATGTCCACCGCAGCGGAGGCAATCAGCTGCTGGGCGATGGCCAAAGCCTGCTCGCCGTTGTCGGGCTGCGACATGAAGAGGTTGTCGGTGTCCACACCCAGCTTCTTGGCATAGAAGGGGTCGAAGGCGTGCTCGGCGTCGATGAAGGCCGCAATGCCGCCGGCCTTCTGAGCCTCGGCCATCGCGTGGATGGCCAGCGTGGTCTTGCCCGACGACTCGGGACCGAAGATCTCGATGATGCGCCCTCTGGGGAAACCGCCCACGCCGAGCGCGGCATCCAGTCCGATGCTGCCGGTGGGAATCACCTCGACGGGCTCCACAGCCTGCTCGCCGAGCTTCATGATGGACCCCTTGCCGAAGTCCTTCTCTATCTTACTCAGAGCCGACTGAAGCGCCTTGAGCCTGTCGTCTCTGGAATCCAATTGTTGTTTCTCTGCCATAATATAATGATGTATTTAATTATCAATTATCAATTATCCATTGTCAATTGTCAATTATCAATTGTCAATTGACAATTGTCAAAGCTCCAGGTCGACGTCGAAAAGCTCGTGCCAGGGCAGGCCCTGCAGGTTGAGCTGCTCCATGAAGGGATCGGGATCGAACTCCTCCACGTTGTGCACGCCGGGCTTGGCCCACTTGCCCGTGAGGAACATCATGGCGCCGATCATCGCCGGCACGCCGGTGGTGTAGCTGACGCCCTGCATGCCCGTCTCACGATAGGCGGCCTCGTGGGAGCAGTTGTTGTAGACGTAGTAGGTGTGCTCCTGCCCGTCTTTCTGACCGCGTATGCGGCAGCCGATGGAGGTCTCGCCCTCGTAGTTCTCACCCAGGTCCTGAGGATTGGGCAGCACGGCCTTGAGGAACTGCAGCGGCACAATCTTCACCTTGGCCACACCGGTGGCGTCGGCCAAAGGAGCCTCGTAGGTCACCTCGTCGATGCGCGACATGCCGATGTTCTGAATCACGTCGAGATACGTGAGATACTGCTGGCCGAAGGTCATCCAGAAGCGGGCGCGCTTGATGGTGGGATAGTTGATGACCAGACTCTCGATCTCCTCGTGGTGGAGCAAATACGACTCGCGCGGACCGATGTTGGGATAGTTCAAAGGCTTGTGGATCTCCATGGGCTCGGTCTCGATGTAGCGGCCGTTCTCCCAATAGAGGCCCTTCTGCGTGATCTCGCGGATGTTGATCTCGGGATTGAAGTTGGTGGCGAAAGCCTTGTGGTGGTTGCCGGCATTGCAGTCCACGATGTCGAGATACTCGATGGCGTCGAAATGATGCTTGGCGGCGTAGGCCGTGAAGACCGACGTCACACCCGGGTCGAAGCCGCAGCCGAGGATGGCCGTGAGGCCGGCCTTCTCGAAACGCTCGCGATAGGCCCACTGCCAGGAGTACTCGAAATGGGCCTCGTCCTTGGGCTCGTAGTTGGCCGTATCCATGTAGTTGCAGCCGCACTCGAGGCAGGCGTCCATGATGGTGAGGTCCTGATAGGGCAAAGCCAGATTGATGACCAGCACGGGCTTCCAGCTGCGCAGCAGCTCCACCAGAGCGGGCACGCTGTCGGCGTCCACCTGGGCCGTCTGCACGTTGGTGCCGTATTTCTCGTTGAGCACCTTGGCCAGAGCGTCGCACTTGCTCTTGGTGCGGGAAGCAATCATCACCTCGGTGAAGACGTCCCTGTTCTGGCATACCTTGTGGGCACACACGGTGGCAACACCGCCGGCGCCTATGATAAGAATTCTACTCACGTCGCTAAAAATATTCTTTATTTAATGTATATGCGATAGTCTTTCACACTCTCGGGAGCGCCCTGCTCTGCGCGGGGCAGATACTCCAGCGCGGTGACGGTCTGCTCGCCGCCCAGGTCGATGTAGAGCAAGTGGGGCGCCGCACTACCCTTCTCCGTGCGCCAGTAAGTCGACTCCTGGAGGTCGAACACCTTGTCGCCCATGTGGTTGCCGTTCTCTTCCTCGGAGGTGGCATACTTCGTCGTCCACGACTCGCGCGAGAGGCGCTTGCCGTCCTGACCCTGCAGGTAGATCTCGGCGATGGCCACACGGTCGCCCTCCTTCTGGGTGGAGCGGCACTCGATGGCCAGATAGCGGCCCTTGGCGGGAGCGCTGAAGCTGACGGTCTGCCAGCCGTTGCCGCCCTTGAAGCTGCCGACGGCTACAGGCGTGTCGCTGTTGAGGTCGGGCTTGGAGCCGATGTCGTTGTGCTTGTTGGACTTCTCCAGCTGCAGCTTGTTGAGTTCGGGCTCGGCCTGACCCCAAACAACAGCCTCCTTAGGTCCAACTACATCGAGCACGATGATCTCGTTCTTGCCCTTCTTCAGCCAGCAGCCGGGCACATAGAGCGTCTGCTGCGGACCGATTGACCAGATGCGGCCCAAAGCGTGGCCGTTGACATACACCTGACCCTTGCCCCACGTCTCGAAGTTGAGGAAAGTGTCGCCCACCTTTTTCAGGTTGAAGTAGCCGCGGTGGTAGCCGGGCTTCATGATGTCGCCGAGCTTCTTCGACCCCTCATAGCCCTGTGTAAAGGCGAGTGCAGGAACACTGCCCTTCACCTTGCCTGCAGCAACCTGGTCGTTGACACCCTTCACCATGTCAAGCGCCTTGACGGCTGTCTCGTAGTCATCGGGGATGGCGACGCTCATCCAGTTCTTTGGCGTGAGCACCATCTCTACATCGTCGGTCTCAGTGGTCAGCGTGACGTTGCCCACGATGCCCTTGAAGTCCTTGATGGCGCGACCGAAGTTGATGCGGCCCATGCCTTCGACAATGATAATCAGTTCGGCGCCTTTCTTCACGGCTGGGATGGTGAGCGACTTCTCGTTCTTCACACGGTCAATCTTGCCAATGTATTTCTTATCGATGAACACTTGGGCAAAGTCGTGGAACTCGCCGGAGAGCACACTCTGCGACGTAATTTCGGGCAGGCGGGTTGAGTACATCATCGTGCCCCAACCCATATCCATCTCCTCGAAGGTCTTGGGTGCGCCATTGACGGGCTTGGTCATGGCGGCCATGAAAGGCGCAAACTCCTTCAGCTCGAACTTGGGCACGGTGATAATCGGCGCGGGGGCCTTGGGCACAGCGGGCAGTTTCTTGTCCGAGTACTTCTGCATCATCTCGCGCAGCTCGAAGAACTTTGGCGTGGTGTGGCCGTATTCGTTGATGGGCGCATCGTAGTCGTAGCTCGTCACGTCGGGAGCAAAGCCGGGAGAGTTGGCGCCGGCCCAATGACCGAACGAGGTGCCGCCGTGGGTCATATACAGGGAGAAAGAAATGCCCTTGGAGAGCATTTCATCCATGCCCTCGACCATGGCCTTTGCGGGGCGGGTCTCATGACGGGCGCCCCACTTGTCGAACCAGCCGCTCCAGAACTCAGAGCACATCTTCGGGGCGTTGGGGCGCAGCTCGCCCAGGCGCTTGAACTGCTGGTCGATGTTGGCACCCGTGCCGAAGTTCATCGTCCAGGTGAGGTCGTCGAGGCCGTTCTTCTCGAAATTGCTGGCCCAGTCGCACTGGAAGAGCGCCAGCTCGCTGCCGTAGATGCCGCGCAGACAGTCGCGTATCTCGCTGACGTAGGGCTTGTCCTCGCCGTAGGAGCCGTATTCGTTCTCCACCTGCACCATGATGATGGGGCCGCCCTTCTGAATCGTGAGACCGGAGAGCTGCTCGCCCACCTTCTCCTCGAAGATCTTGACGCGCTCCATGAAGTAGGGGTCGCGCTCGCGCAGCTTGATGTCCTTCTTCTTCAAGAGCCACCAGGGCAGACCGCCCATCTCCCACTCCGCACAAACATAGGGTCCGGGACGCACGATGACATACATGCCGTTCTTCTGCGCCAGACGGCAGAACTCGGCCACGTCGTTGTTGCCGGAGAAGTCGAAGCTGCCCTCCTGCTGCTCGTGGATGTTCCAGAAGATGTAGATGCAGACCGTGTTCATACCCAAGGCCTTGCACATCTTGATGCGGTGGTCCCAATAAGGACGGGGGATGCGCGGATAATGAACCTCGGCGGCCTTCACGATGAAGGGCTTGCCGTTGAGCAAAAACGTGCCCTCGCCGGCGGTGAATGTGCCGGGCTTGGCAGCCTGCATGCCTGCGCACACGAAAAGCAGCGCAGCACAGAAGAAAATGCGGAAAATACGTGCCATTAAAAGAGATGTTTAACAGTTTTCGGAGGACAAATATACCTATTTTCATACACATAGGCAAACAAATACCCGGAAAAGTTGGACGAAAGAGAAAAAAAAGATAATTTTGCAGAAAATTTCACACGCTATGAGTATGATCACCTGCCCTGAGTGCGGCAAACGAATCTCATCAATGGCCTGGACCTGCCCGCATTGCGGCACCGGAATCAAAGACCATTTAGTGGAATGTCCCAAGTGCGGCGGCTACATGCTGGACTCGCAGACCGTCTGCAAAAAATGCGGCAACGAAAACACCGGCGCCCTCCCCCCGCAGGAGGGGCACGAAGAGGAGGAAAGCCAACCGAAGGGCGACATGCGCCCCAAGGGCAAATTCCACCTCGGACTGTGGGCCACGGTGCTGGTTATCCTGGCAGCCGCAGCAGCCGTATACTACGGTCTCACCAGATACGAAGAGGAAGCACGCGCACGGGAGAACGCCGAAAGGGAGGCCGCCATGAAGATGGCGCTGGCCGTGCAGGAGGAGCAGGCCCGGCAGTGGCGCATGGTGGCCGAATGCGACAGCATCGAACTGCTGGAGCAATATATAAAAGAAAACCCGGACAGTAAATTTGCCGGGTTTGCTTTGGATCGTATAGACAGCCTCCGCCTCAGAAAGGCAGAGATTCGTTGTCAGGAGCTTGCTCGAAAGGAGCTTGAGAAGGCGCAGGAGCCGAAGACGGAGCCGGAGCCGGGCCAAACGGAGCAGCAGACGGAGCAGGAGCAGCAGTAGGAGCAACGTCCACATTGCGGTCCACAGCCCAGGCGCGGATGGAGTTGAACCAACGACCCTCACTTGTCTCGCGGGCGTCGATGTCGAAGCTCACGCGGAGCGTCTCGCCCACCTGGATGTTCATCTGCTGAATGCGATCAGAGCCAAACACCTCGAAAACCATCTTGCGGGCAAAACGTTCACCCTGAGTTTCAAGCACATAAGAAGCCAGCTGCCACTCGGAACCGGTGCGCTGACTGACACCGCTGCGCACAGGAAGCGCAGCAATAATTTTACCAGTTAATTCCATTTAAATATAGGGTTGAAATTTTAATTCGGACGCAAAAGTACGAAATATCGCCGAGAAAAACAAATTATCTTGTCAGTTTTTTCCCCTTTCGGGATTTTAATTCGGATTTTTTCCTTATATTTGCAGGCGATATTGCATAATTCCAAAAGACAAACACTAACAAAATACAGATAAAAACACTATGTTGCTGAAAGTTTCAAGCATGGCTCTCATGAGCCGACTGAGTGTGGCCAGCAAGGCCCTGGCCTCGAAAAACTCCCTCCCCATCCTGGACTGCTTCCTCATTGAAGCGGAAGACGGACGCATGGTCATCACGGCCAGCGACGCCGAAAAAAGCCTCATCACCTCCGTGCCCGTGCTCGAGCAGGAAGGCACCGGCCGATTCTGCGTCTCGGCCAAGAAGATGATGGACGCCATCCGCGAGATACCCGAGCAGCCCATCGAATTGCGCGTGGACGAGGAGAACTACAGAATCCAGGGCAAACACGCCACCGGCACATTCAACATCACCGGACAGAGCGCCGATCCCTACCCCACACCCCGTGCACTCAGCAACGAAGGCACCTGCTTCAGCCTGCCTGCCAGCGTGATCACCAACGGCCTCGGCCGCACGCTATTCGCCACAGCCAATGACGAAATACGCCTGGTGATGAACGGTGTCTATTTCGACATCCACACCGACAACATCATCTTCGCCGCCACCGACGGACGCAAGCTGGTGAAGGACCTGAACAAGGGCGTAGAGACCGGCGTGGAGGGCAACTTCATCCTGCCCAAAAAGGTCGCCAACATCCTGCGCAGCGTGCTTCCCGCCAGCGACGACGCCGTCGAGATCCGCTACACTCAGGACCGCGCCACCATCAGCACCGCCGACGTGACGATGCATTTCCGCCTGATTGAGGGCAACTACCCCAACTACAACGCCGTCATCCCCCAGAACAACCCCTTCCGAGCCACGGTGGACCGCCTCTCTTTGGCCGGCGCCCTGAAGCGCGTGCTGGTATTCTGCAATCAGGCCAGCGGCCTGGTTAAGGTGGAGCTCAACGACGGCACCATGAAGCTGACCGGACAGGACAACGAATACAACACCAGCGGCGAGGAGACCATCTCCTGCGACTACTCAGGCAACCACATCGCCATCGGATTCTCCTGCCAGTTTATGCTGGAAATCTGCAACATCCTGGAGAGCGACAACATCGTCATCGAGCTGGCCGATCCCGCACGCCCCGGCGTCATCAGACCGGATGTGCCGGCAGAGAACGAAGAGATCCTGATGCTGCTCATGCCCATGAGGGTGGATGACTGAATCAACGGAATCACGGAATAACGGAATAACGGAATAACGAAAGCAATATGGCATTGAAACTGGAACGTCCGCTCGTTGTCTTCGACCTGGAGACCACCGGCCTGGACATCGCCACAGCACGCATCATACAAATCGCCTACATCAAGGTGCTCCCTACGGGAGAGGAAAAATCCGTCAGCCAGCTGATCAACCCCGGAATGCCCATCCCCGAAGTGGTGCAGGAGCTCACGCACATCACTGACGACATGGTGAAAGACCAGCCGCAGTTTAAAGAAGTGGCCAACGGACTCTACGAGGAGTTCAACGGCTGCGACTTCGCCGGATTCAACTCCAACAACTACGACGTGCCCCTGCTGATGGAAGAATTTGCCCGCGTGGGCATCACCTTCGACATGAGCGGCGTGAGACTGATCGACGCCTTCACCATCTTCACCAAGATGGAGCCGCGCAACCTCGCCGCCGCCTACAAATACTACTGCGGACGCAAGATGGAAGAAGACTTCCAGGCGCACCTGGCCGACCAGGATACCGCAGCAACATGGGCTGTACTGAAAGGAGAACTTGAAATGTATTCTGCACATAACCAGACAGAAGACGATCGAGTGCTCCCGCAAGACTTGAACGGATTGCACAAGTTCTGCAACCCCTGTCAGAAGCTGGACTTCGCCGGCAAATTCGTCATCCCCGAAGAAGGCGCCGAGCCCATCATCACCTTCGGCAAGCACAAGGGCAAGACCGTGCACGAGGTGCTGCTCAAGGAGCCCAGCTACTACACCTGGATGATGCAGGGCGACTTCACGCTCAACACCAAGCAGATGCTGACGGCGCTGAAACTCAAATACAAACTCTGAATGCTGAAAGGCAAGAAAATCGTATTGGGCATCACGGGCAGCATCGCTGCCTACAAATCGTGCCTCATCATCCGGCTGCTGAAAAAAGCCGGAGCGGAAGTGCAGGTGGTCATCACACCGGCAGGCAAGGAATTCATCACCCCGATAACGCTCTCTGCCCTCTCCCAGAATCCCGTCATCTCGGACTTCTTCGCCCAAAGAGACGGGACGTGGCATAGCCATGTGGCTCTGGGGCTGTGGGCCGACGCCATGCTGATAGCCCCCGCCACCGCCAGCACCATAGGGAAAATGGCGCACGGCATAGCGGACAACATGCTCCTGACCACCTATCTCTCCATGAAGGCGCCGGTGTTCATTGCGCCGGCAATGGACCTGGACATGATGGCCCATCCCGCCACGGAAGACAACCTGCGCCTGCTGCGCGAAAGGGGCGTCGGCGTGATAGAGGCGCAAAGCGGCTTTCTGGCCTCCACCCTGGAAGGAAAGGGCCGCATGGAGGAGCCCGAGAACATCGTGCAGCAGCTCTCCGACTACTTCGCCCGCAAAGAAGGCGACCTCAGCGGCAAGAAGGTGCTGATCACCGCCGGCCCCACTTACGAAAAGCTGGACCCCGTGCGCTTCATCGGCAACTACTCCAGCGGCAAGATGGGCTATGCCCTGGCCGAAGAGTGTGCCTCCAGAGGCGCACAGGTCGTGCTGGTGAGCGGCCCCACGGCACTTGCAACCAAGAGCGCACTCATCGAGCGCATCAGCGTGGAGAGCGCTCAGGAGATGCACGATGCCAGCATCCGGGAATTCCCCGGCTGTCAGGCCGCCATCCTCTGTGCCGCCGTAGCCGACTTCACACCGCAGAACACGGCCGAAGAGAAAATCAAACGCGAAGGCAACGCCCTGCATCTGGACCTGCGTCCGACGCCTGACATTGCCGCCACACTGGGGCAAATGAAGCGCGAGGGACAGGTGATGGCAGGATTCGCCCTGGAGACCTGCAACGAAGCGGCGCACGCCCGCGAGAAGCTGGAGCGCAAGAAGCTGGATTTCATCGTGCTCAACTCGCTGCGCGACGAAGGCGCCGGATTCCGCACCGACACCAACAAAGTCACCATGATAGACGGAAACGGTGAAGAGGCGCTGCCCCTGATGTCGAAACAGGAAACGGCGATGCACATCGTCGACAAACTGGCCGGACTTCTATGAAACGCCTGCTCTATTTCATCCTTTTGCTGCTGTGCTTCTCCGCCTCATCGGCGGCGCAGGAATTGAAGGCCAAAGTGAGCATCAATTCCCAGAAAATCAGCAATTCGAAAGGCAAGGAGATTTTCGACGATCTGCAGAAGCGCCTGCAGGACTTCATCAACGAGAACAAGTGGACGGAACTGCAGTTTCGCGAGGAGGAGCGCATCGACTGCAGCTTCAACATCACCATCAACAAATGGAACGACAACACCGGCCAGTTTGAGACCACCCTGCTCATGAGCAGCACGCGTCCCGTGTTCAACTCATCCTACAACACCACCGTGTGGTCCGTCAAGGACGACAACTTCCACTTCAAGTACGAACCGGGCGACCCTATGGAATATGCACCGGAAAACAATCAGAGCAACCTCATCGCCATGATTGCCTACTATGCCTATATGATCATCGGCATGGACATGGAGAGCTTCTCGCTGAAGGGCGGACAGAAATATCTGGAGATGGCTGAGGACGTCGTCAACAAAAGCCAGGATCTGGGCTACGAAGGCTGGAAGCCGTTTGACAACAGCAAGAACCGCTTCGGCCTGCTGAACGACTATCTGGACGGCGCTCTGGAAGGAATGCGCATACTCATGTACGAATACCACCGCAAAGGCTTGGACCACATGACGGAGAATCCCGACAAAGCGCGCGCCAGCATTCTGGAAGCACTGGAGGCGTTGTCGGACGCCCACAAGGCCCGCACGATGTCGTCAGTGCCCCAACTCTTTACGGAATACAAGCGCGAAGAGATTATCAACATCTTCTCGGGCAAAGGCACCAGAGATGAACGCAACCGCGTGTATGACATCCTCTTCAGCATCGACCCCTCCTCCGCCACCAAGCTGGACAAGTTGAAGAAATAGCCCCCGAAATCCTGCATGCTCAAAAGACTCCACATAGAGAATTATGCCCTCATCGAACAGCTGGATCTGCGGCTGGAAGACGGCTTCACCGTGATCACCGGCGAAACCGGCGCCGGAAAGAGCATCCTCCTGGGGGCCATCGCTCTGCTTTTGGGCGGAAGGGCCGACAGCCACAGCATACTCAGCGGCGCGGAGAAATGCCTCGTGGAGGCAGAGTTCGACCGCTACCATATCCTGCGCGAAGTGCACACGAGCGGACGCTCGAAGGCCACCGTCAACGGCAAAAGCGTCACCGTGGGCGAATTGAAAGCGCTGGGCGAGAAACTCATTGACATCCATTCACAGCATCAGAACCTGCTGCTCTCGCAGGAAGATTTCCAACTGCAGGTGCTGGACCTGCTGGAAGACGCGGATCTGAGTCGCTACACGCAGGCATACGGACAGTTTACGGAAGCACAGCAAAGGCTCAACGCGGCCAAAGCCGCCATGCACCGCAGCCGGGAGGACGAAGAGTATATGCGCTATCAAATGCAGGAGCTGGAGGAATTCTCGCCGCGGGAGGGAGAAGACGAAAGTCTGGAAGAGGAATTGCGCACACTCTCCCACGCAGAAGACATCAAAGAGGGATTGCTGCAGTCGAATGATTTGCTTGACGCCGACGACGGAGGCGTCATCGACCGCCTACGCCAGGCGGAGAAGAACATCTCGTCGCTCGTAAGCGTTTTCCCAAAAGCGGACGAGCTGGCCGAACGGCTCTCGTCCACATTGGTGGAGCTGCGCGACATCGCAGAGACGCTCTCGGCTGAAGCCGATGACGTCGAGGTCAACCCCGAACGTCTGCAAAACGTGCAGGAGCGCATCGACCGTCTCTACTCCCTAGAGCAGAAACACCGCGTCTCCTCCAGCGACGAACTCATGCACATCCTTAAAGAGCTGCACGAGAAATTGGACATTCTGGACAATGCCGGCGTCAATCTCGAAGCACTCGAAGAGGCACTGGCTCTGGCACAAAAAAAAGCGCTCGAAGAGGCAGACCGCCTCAGCGCCCTGCGCCGCAAAGCCTCGGAGCGGCTGCATCGCGAGATGGAACAGCGACTCCGAGAACTGGGAATGCCCAACGTGCGCTTCGAAGTGATGATGACCAAAGGCGAGCTGCTCCCCAGCGGGCAGGATCGCATCGTATTTCTGTTCCAGGCCAACAAGAATGCGCCGCTGCTGCCCATCAGCGAAATCGCCAGCGGAGGTGAAATAGCCCGCGTGATGCTGGCCATCAAGGCTCTGATCTCCGGACACGTGAATCTGCCGACCGTCATCTTCGACGAAATCGACACCGGCACCAGCGGACAGATGGCGCAGCAGATGGGGCGCATCATGCAGGAAATGGGCCGGGAAGGACGTCAGGTGATCTCCATCACCCATTTGCCCCAAATTGCCGCCTGCGGACAACACCACCTGCGCGTATGGAAGCAGGACACCGAAGAAGCTACGCGCTCGCACATCTCCGTGCTCACCACGGAAGAACGCATCACAGAGCTGGCACACATGCTCTCCGGCAAAAACGTGACAGAGGCCGCCGTGGAGAATGCTAAAGCATTGCTCTCTCTTTAGAATAAAGTGACACACTCCGTAAAACATATCGCTCTCTCCGGCGGTGCCGACAGCGTCTTCCTTCTGCTCAAACTGCTGAAAGAAGGCCATGAGGTGACGGCTCTTCACTGCAATTTCCATTTGCGCGGCGAAGAGTCCGACCGCGACGAAACGTTCTGCCGACAGCTCTGCGAACGCTTGGGCGTGAAACTGAAGGTGCGTCACTTCAACACCGCAGAGTATGCGCAGGAGCAACATCTCTCCATCGAAACGGCGGCACGCGAACTGCGCTACGGGTGGTTTGCAGGGGAGACGGACACCATCTATGTGGCACACCATCGAGACGACCTTGCGGAAACCGTGCTCATGAACCTCTTGAGGGGCACCGGGCTCAAAGGCTTGTCCGGCATATCGGAAGACAGCACGATGACAATTCACACGGACAGAAACGGAGAGGACACACGGACGCTCCGCATCATACGTCCGCTCCTCAAAATGAGCAAGGAAGAAATCCTTCTCCGCTTGGAAGAGGAGCATCAGGACTTTGTCACCGACTCAACCAACAACGAGCGTGAAGCGCTGCGTAACCGCATCCGCCTCGATCTGCTCCCGATGATGGAACAGCTCAACCCGCAAGTGCGCGAACACCTGTGCCGTTTGGCAGAGAATGTCAAAAGCGAGCTCGAAGCCACTGAGGCTTCTGCCCTATTCCATCTGCTTTCTCCACTGGGATTCAACCGCACACAGATTTTGGACATCGCCCGCTATCAGGGCAAAGAGACGCGCCAATGGCAATCAAAGACTTATCATCTGATTAAATCAAACGGAGCCCTTGCCTTTGAATCAGCTCGAGCCGTGCGCACAGAATCCTTTCGCGTGGACGCAGACAAGGTGAACGGCCCGCTGCATTTCCGACGCGTACGTCCGGGCGACCGCTTCCGTCCGTTCGGCATGAAGAGCGGCAGCAAACTCGTCAACGATTTTCTTGCCGAGCGCGGCGTCAATCTGCTCGAACGCAAAAAAAGTGTCGTGGCCCACACCTCTGACGGAAGAATCGTCTGGGTAGTGGACCACGAAATTGACGATCGATTCCGCGTGGACGAATCCACGCGGAACGTGATGACACTTACTTTTTCTTAGCCTCGGTCTTCTTGGCTGCAGGTTTTGCCGCGGGCTTCTTTGCCGCGGGTTTTGCTGCAGGTTTTTCTTCAGCAGCGGCTTCGGCCTTCTCCTTGGACTCATACTTCTCCAGACGAGCTCTTAGACGGCTGACTTCGTTCTCCTTCACACTGAGTTCCTCACCGAGATTGGTGATCTGCGTGTAGAGGGCGTTGAGCTCGTCGTTCTCCACCTGATCGGAGAAGAGATCGCGTACTCTCTTGAGGAAGTCGCCCAGGATGTTCATATAGTTGGTGAAGGCATCAAAAGCGTTCTCATAAATGCCGCGATAGAGGTTGGCGGAAGCGGGCTTCGTGGTCATGAAGCGGAAGTTGTTGGATGCCTGCAGGCGATCCCAGTCGGCCTTGATGCGACGGTCCTTGCAGGCCAGGATGCGGCCGACAACCTTCTCGTCGTAGAGTTTGGCAAAAGCCTCACGCTGCATGGTGTTGCCGAGCCAGCAACTGGTGTCGCGCTCCTCGTCGTTCCAACTGACGGGATAGACACACTCCATCGGAGCCACAGCCTTGTGCTTGGCGATTATCTCACTGGGCGTTGCAAACTGAAGACCGCGGGCACGGGCACAAGCGGGCAAAGCCTTGAAGAACTCCAGAATACCGGTGCTCAGAGGCTGGAAAATACCCAAAGCAACCAACTCCATAAAGATGTTGATCACATCCTCGCCTTCAGGCAGCCCGGCAATCCAATCGCAATAGGTGTCGGCGGTGATGGGCTGAGATCCGAAGCGCAGGGAAATGTCGTCGGAGAGGTTGTAGTCGCGCATCAAAAGACTCAGGCGGTTGTCCTGGGCGCAACTGTACACATAGTGAGGGCTCTTCCAGCCGAGGATGTGCTTGGCACCCTCTGCTATCATACCCTTGAAGCCCATATCGGCACAAACGGCACCAATCTCGTCCGAATAAATCAGCGAGGAGTTGCGCACCACCTTGGGGGTCTGGCCGAAGAGCTCGTGCATCTTCTTGGCCTGACGCTGAACTTCCTCGCGGAAACTCTCCTCATTGCCGATGGAAGCCAGACCGTGACTGTAGGGCTCTGCCAGGAACTCCACGCACTTCGTCTCGGCTAACTGCTGCAGAAGGTCGATCACTTCGGGGGCGTACTGCTCCAACATCTCGATGGCGGTGCCGGACAGAGAGAAAGCCACCTTGAAGCCCTCGTCCTTCTTCGCCATATCAAGCATGGCGGTAAGTGCGGGGATGTAACTGTTGCGCGAAGTCTCCTGAATGGCGCGCTCGTTCTCGTAGTCATCGTAGTAGTAATGATCCTTGCCGATGTCGAAGAAGCGATACCTCTTCAAGTGGATGGGCTGATGTATCTCGAAATACAAACAAATCTGTTTCATTGTCTTATTAGATTTTAAAGTTGTTTACTTGATGTTTTTCACGGCCTGTAAATATTCCCAATTGTCAAACCATCCACGGCCGGTGAGCTGGTTGTAACATTCACGTATTCTCAGTCCGACTTTCTCCCAGGTAATCTGGTCGACCTCCTTAAGACCTTCCTCAGAAAGATACTGATAGAGACTGTCGTTGGTGCAGATGCTGTAGATAGCGTCCGCCATAGCGTCGATATCCCAGTAGTCCACCTTGATGACGTTGTTCAGAATCTCGCCGCAACCCGACTGCTTGGAGATGATACACGGACAGCCGCACTGCATGGCCTCCAGAGGAGCGATGCCGAAAGGCTCCGAGACGGAGGGCATTACGAAGACGTCGGAGTTCTTGTAAGCCTCATATACCTGCTTGCCTCTCTGGAATCCGGGGAAGTGGAAACGGTCGGCAATGCCGCGCTCTGCAGCCATACGGATCATGGCGTTCATCATGTCGCCGCTGCCGGCCATACAGAAACGTATGTTGTGCGTACGCTGGAGCACTTTTGCAGCCGCCTCGACGAAATATTCGGGGCCCTTCTGCATCGTGATACGACCCAGGAAGGTCACCACCTTCTCATCGGGCGTCTTGTTGGGCACGATGGCCTGATACTCCTCCGAAAGCGGATACACAGCATTGTGCATGGCCACACACTTCTTCGGGTCCTGATGATACTGATTGATGACGGTCTGACGCGTCAGCTCACTCACGCACATGATGCAGTCGGCGTGGTCCATACCGTTCTTCTCAATGCCGTAGACGGTGGGATTCACTTTACCGCGGCTGCGGTCAAAGTCGGTGGCGTGCACGTGGATACACAGAGGCTTGCCGCTCACCATCTTGGCATGCACGCCGGCCGGATAAGTCAGCCAGTCGTGGGCATGGATAAGATCGAAGTCTTCGCTGCGGGCCAACACACCGGCGATGATGCTGAAGTTGTTGATCTCTTCATGCAGATTGCCGGGATAACCGCCGGCGAACTGGATGCAGCCCAAATCGTCGAGCCCCTGCAGATAATTGAAATCTGCGTACAGGTGGTCGCGGAAGCGATAGTAGTCCACAGCCGTGTGACCGACGAAGCGGTCACGGATGTCGTCATAGTTCTTATCGCGCCACACTACGGGCACCTGACTCATATTGATGATGTTCAAGAACTTTTCTTCCTCACCCGTAGGCTTGGGCAGACAAAACGTCGTCTGCACGTCGCCCTGCAGGCTCAGACCCTTGGTGATGCCGTAACTGGCAACAGCGAGTCCTCCGTAAATTTTTGGAGGAAACTCCCAACCGAACATTAGTACTTTCATTCTTGCGTTCCTCCCTTATTAATATTCATTGTACTGATCCAAAAGCTTCACTACTCTCATGATTTCGGCCACGTTCATGGCAAACGAAATGGCACCGCGTCCGGAGAAGGGCGGATTGCCGTCGAAGAGCTCGGGGAAGGTGCCGATGCAGTGGTAGAAGAGTTCCTCTTCGTAACCCACCAGCAAGCGGTCCACATAGCCCACCTTGCTCTGTCCGTAGATCTTCAGACAGGCCTCCATATAGAAGCCGGCCAGCCAGGGCCAAGCCGTGCCCTGATGATAGGCGTAGTCGCGCTGCACCTGAGGGCCGACATACATGGGGTTGTAGCCGCTCGACTTGGGCGAGAGCGAACGCAGGCCCTTCGGCGTAAGCAACTCCCTCGTGCAGAAGTCCACCACACTCTTGCGCTGCTTCTTGTCCAGAGGAGAATACTCCAGCGCAGCGGCAAAAATCATGTTGGGACGCACCAGATAGTCGCGATAGCCGTCTACGGCGTAGTCGCAGAGATAACCGTGCTCGTTCCAGAACACCTCCACGAAACTTTCTGCCACCTGAGCTGCAGCTTCGGAGAGCATCTCGGCCGTCTTCTCGTCGCCGGTCTTCTTGCAGACGTCGACAGAGAACATCAGGGCGTTGTACCACAAGGCGTTAATCTCAACCACATAACCCGTACGCGGCACGATGGGACGTCCGTTGGACGTGCTGTTCATCCAGGTCATGGCTTTCTCCTTGCCCTCGATATACAGCAGACCGTTCTCCTTCACCTCGATATTGGGATGCTTTTCGGTGCGGATAAACTCCACCATCTCCTGAAGGAGCTTGCCGTAGTGTTTGATACACTTGTCCATGCTCACCAGACGGCCGTACTGCTGGATACACCACACGGCCCACAGCATCACGTCGGGCATGTCGATCTCCTGAATGTTGACTGCGGGCACCTTACCCTTCATGTAGGCTTTGAGACCCTTCTGGGCGGTCTTCATCACAGCCTCGTACTTATCCACCTCGTTGTTGGTCAGCGTCAGACCGGGCAGAGAGATGAACATGTCTCTGGCGCGACACTTGAACCAGGGATAACCGGCCAGCACATAGTCCTCCGTCGTGCGGTGAACAATGAACTGATGGGCACTGTTGACCAGCGTGTTGTAGAAGTTGTCGCGGGGCGTGCGAATCTTCACCTCGAAGTCGGCCAGCTCTGCCAGCTTGGCGGTCTCGATTTCGCTCAATCCGGCAGAGAAGACCACGCTCTCGCCCTTCTGAATCTTAAACTCAAAGTAGCCGGGCACGTAGAGATCCTCGTTGGAGGCGTAGCCGCGCTCCTGCTCTTTGGGATACTCCACTCCGTGATACCAGTCGGGACGGTAGACGAACTCGTTGTCCTTGTTCACCTGCATATAGAGCCTGGGATATCCGGCGTAGAGACAGCAGGAGATGCCGTTCTCGCAGCCTTCGTATTCACGGTTGGCAGCATAGTTCTCGTGGGTGTATTCTCTCACCGAGCGGAACGCCAGGAAAGGCTGCAGGCGCAGCGTCGTCTCCGAATGGCCGTCGACCAGGGTGTAACGGATGATGATGCGGTTCTCGAAATGCTGAAACATCTGCTCTCTCTTGAGGATCACGCCGCCCACTCTGTAGAGCGTGGTGGGCACCTGGAGAGAATCGAATTCTCTGATGTACTTGTGACCACGGGGAGCGAAGTTGTCACCGCTGTATTTATGCAATCCCAGGTTAAACTCAGCACCATGCTGTATGACCGTGGCGTCCAGAGAAGAGAGCAGCACGTGATTCTCATCGTCCAGCTCCGGCACCGGCACCACTAACAGGCCATGATACTTGCGGGTGTTGCAGTCGACAATCGTCGAACACGAATAGGCTCCGCTGCGATTGCTTCTCAGAATCTCCTTCGGGAGAGACTCCTCCAAGTTCGTCATCAGAGTCTTGTCAAAACGCAAATAACTCATAAGTTAATGTTCTATAGTTTAAATATTTTACTGTTTCGTCCCCAAATTTACACTTTTTCTCCAAAAGAAATTTGGTCGTTAACCAAGAATTTATTACTTTTGTGTCATAAAACATATTTTTTAAGGTAAAAATGAGCAAAAGACAGATAGAACTCGAGAAAGTTCTCGGTTGTATGGGCGAATTTTTCGCTGCTTTGTCTGTCAGTCAGCAGGAAGAGCTCAAAAAGAACATTCACGTGCGCTCTTTTAAGAAAAACGAAGTCTTCTACGGCGAGGGAGATATGCCCGACACACTCTACTGTCTGCTGCAGGGCAAAGTGAAGATTTCGAAGCAGGGCGCCAGCGGCCGTCAGCAAATTATGCGTGTGGCCAATGCGGTGGAATATTTCGGCTATCGCGCCGCTCTTGCCGGAGAACCCTTCGTCACAGAGGCCGCAGCCTTCGAGCCCTCCATCGTGGCGATGATGCCGCTTCACCTCATCAAAAAATACATGGAGGAGAACGCCCAAGTGGGCCTCTTCTTTGTGCGCCGTCTGGCCATGGCGCTCGGACAGGCCGATGCACGCACCGTCAATCTCACACAGAAGCACATGAACGGCCGTTTGGCCGAAAGCCTCATTTTCCTGCGCGACAACTACGGTCTCGAGGAAGACGGATGTACGCTGTCGCTGTATCTTTCGCGCGAAGATCTGGCCAATCTGTCCAACATGACCACCTCCAACGCCATCCGCACACTCTCGGCATTTGCCAAAGAGAGAATCGTGGCCATCGACGGCAAGAAAATAAAACTGATCAATATACCCGCTCTCGAGGAAATCAACCGAATCGGCTGACGCCTTCCCAGAGCGAAACAACCTCCTCCACCTTCTCTTCCATCGGCAGCGTGGCGTCAATCCAGTGTATGGGCACGCCGCGACGCTCCTCCATGCCCCTGAACCAGGTCATCTGCCTCTTGGCAAACTGGTGAATGGCGATCTCCAGACGGCGCACCATCTCGTCGTAGCTCAACTCGCCGATGCAGTATTCCGTCACGTATTTGTATTCCAGCCCGTAACGTATCAGACGCTCTGCGGGCAACTTTTCGAGCAGGCCTCTCACCTCCTCCACCATACCTTCTTCAAGACGCGCGTGGAGGCGCTCCGTGATTTTTTGGCGCCGCAAGTCGCGGTCGATGCGAAGCCCTATGGTCAGGGAATGCCTCTCGGGGAACTTCACACTGCCCAACTCATAACTCTTCAGCACGCTCTCGATATAGAGCCCCGTGCCGCCGCAGAGAATGGGGATGCCTCCACGCGCCTTGATGTCCATGTAGGCATTCTGGAAGGCGCACTGAAACTCGTAGACGTTGAAGCGGTATCCGGCCTCGCATATATCTATAAGGTGATACGGCACATGCACCTCCCCGCCGTCCGCATCGTGCAGGACGTAGTCGTCGAGATCTTTGCCCGTACCGATTGTCATCCCCCGATACACCATGCGTGAATCGGCGGAAATGATTTCGCCGCCCCTAAGGCGCTGGGCCAAATGGGCGGCGAAAGTGGTCTTTCCCGAGGCTGTGGGCCCCAGGATGGTAATCAAATCGAACAATTAGCAGTTCTCAGAGAAGTACTTAATGGTGCGAACCATCTGGCTGGTGTAGCTGTTCTCGTTGTCGTACCAGCTGACAACCTGTACCTGATAGGTGTCGTCGTCGATCTTGCTGACCATGGTCTGGGTAGCGTCGAAGAGAGAACCGAACTTCATGCCGATGATGTCACTGCTGACGATCTCGTCCTCGGTGTAACCGAAGCTCTCGGTCTGGGCAGCCTTCATGGCAGCGTTGATGCCTTCCTTGGTGATGTCCTTACCCTTGACAACGGCAACCAGGATGGTGGTAGAACCGGTGGGAGTCGGAACGCGCTGTGCGCTGCCGATCAGCTTGCCGTTCAGCTCGGGGATAACCAGGCCGATAGCCTTGGCAGCACCGGTGCTGTTGGGAACGATGTTGCAAGCACCTGCACGAGAACGGCGCAGATCACCCTTACGCTGAGGACCGTCGAGAATCATCTGGTCGCCGGTGTAAGCGTGGATGGTGCTCATGATACCGCTGCAGATGGGAGCGTAGTTGTTCAGAGCAGCAGCCATGGGAGCCAGACAGTTGGTGGTGCAGCTGGCAGCAGAGATCACGTTATCGTTCTTGGTCAGAGTCTTGTGGTTTACATTGTAAACGATGGTGGGGAGGTCGTTACCGGCGGGAGCGGAAATCACAACCTTGCGGGCACCTGCCTGGATGTGGGCAGAAGCCTTCTCCTTGCTGGTGTAGAAACCGGTGCACTCCAGCACAACGTCAACGTTGTTAGCCTTCCAGGGGCAGTTTACGGCATCCTTCTCGGCAGAGATCTTGATCTCCTTGCCGTCAACGATGATGCTGTCCTCGGTAGCCTCTACGGTGTGCTTGCCCTCACCGAACTTGCCGGCGAAACCGCCCTGAGCGGTGTCATACTTCAGCAGGTGAGCGAGCATCTTGGGGCTGGTCAGGTCGTTGATAGCAACTACCTCGTAACCATCGGCCTCAAACATCTGACGGAAAGCCAGGCGGCCGATACGGCCGAAACCATTGATAGCAACTCTTGTCATAGTTCTAATAGTTTTAAAATTTGGTTAATAATACGGTTTATATTTCGCTTGTTTGACTCTTGTCCCTAAATCAGCCGCAATTGCAGTAGTGCGCACTCTTACAAGCTGTCATCAAGAGCCCGAAAACGGCCCCGAGAATGATAAACAGATAGTATTTTTGCACTTTTCCGGCCTATTTTGTTGCAAAATTACGAAATTCTTTTTAATTTCGCACTGCATTTGGCAAAAAAAAACGCTTAAACGTACATTTTAATAACTCAAAATTTCAAAACTATGGCAAAATGTGGATTCCTTCAGGATTTTAAAGCCTTCGCTATGCGCGGTAATGTGGTCGACATGGCTGTCGGCGTAATCATCGGCGGTGCCTTTGGCAAGATCGTCGCCAGCGTCGTCAACGACGTGCTCATGCCCCCCATCGGATGGCTCATCGGCGGCGTCAAGTTCGACGAGCTCAAGTACGAGCTGCCCGTCAATCCCCTGAACCCCGATTTGGAGCCCGTCACCATCAACTACGGCGCCTTCTGTCAGGCCTGCATCGACTTCCTCATCATCGCCTTCTGCGTCTTCCTGCTCGTGCGCGGCATCACCCGCCTCACAGCCAAGAAGGAAGAGGAACCCGCTGCACCCGCTCCCGCTCCCGAACCTTCGGCTGAAGAAAAGCTTTTGACGGAGATTCGTGATCTGCTGAAAGACAAGAAGTAACGGATGCAAGAAACAGCGATTTCCGTTCTTCGCAACGAATCGTTTCAAATCGTGATGGCGGGCATCATGCCCGCCATCCTTCTTGTGGCCTACATCTGCTGGAAGGACCGCAAACACCCCGAGCCTGTCTGGTGGATACTCTACGCCACGATGATGGGCTGCGGCGCTGCCGTTGTGTCCACATTCCTCGCTGCAGGCATCGAGCATCTGCCTCTGTGGGCGCTCGTCCCCGAAGGTTCCACCCTGCACGCTTGGGCTACGGCGTTTCTTCTTGCGGCCGTTCCCGAGGAACTGGGCAAATGGTGGTTTCTCACACGCATCGCCAAGAGCAACCCCCACTTCGACGAGCGGATGGACGCCATCGTCTACGCCGTCTGCATCGGCATGGGTTTTGCCGGACTGGAGAACGTACTCTATCTCTTCAACGCAGCCGAAGACTGGATGCAGTTGGCAGCAGCGCGCAGCCTGCTCTCCGTGCCCGGCCATTTTGCTTTCGCCGTGCTCATGGGCTACTACTACGGCAAAATGCATTTCGCGCGCAGCAAGTGGAAGAAGCTGCGTCTGGGCCCGATGGTGCTGCTGGCACCCATTGTGGCGCACGGCATCTACGACGGCCTCTTGATGATGAACCACGATCTGCCCGCCGTCATTGCTGCGGCCATCAGCATCGCGTTCATCGTTTTCCTCATCCGTCTGCACCGCTACAGCCGCGTCCGCATCAAGCGCTTCGAGGGGCGCTGAAGCCTACGGGCAGACAACACCCAAAGCTTACATATTTCTTTACAAAAAAGAGACCAAACAGCGGCTCTGCTCGGTCTCTGCGGGGTCTCTGCGGGGTATCTGATGAGAGGGAAAGAAGACCCTCCAAAATCATCAACTGACTCTCTTTCTGCCCGTTACGTTTTCAGAAAATCCGATTTCCGAGGCGCATTTCTCCACGTTTCGAAAACCGATTTTTTGACAAAATCAGGCGAACTGGAAGAGCGAATAGAAGCCGGTGATGGTGAACACCTGCTTGATCTCGGGAGAAACGCCCGTGATGGTGACGTCGCCGCCCTTCGCAATCGTGGCCTTGCGCAGCGTGAGGAAGAGACGGAGGCCGCTGGATGAGATGAACTCCAACTTGCTACAATCCAGAACGATATGCTTGTCTGCTCCCTCCAGGAGAGGCTGCATGTCGATGGAGAACTGCTGCGAGCTGGCAGTGTCGAGACGGCCCTCGAGTACACCGTGGATGGTGTCGCCTGCGGAAGTAATGGTAAGTGTCATATCTGCGTGAGTTATAAGTTATTTGTTTCTGCTTTGTATTTCCAGTGTGCGGCCACGCCGTACTCTGCTTCGTAGTTCATGCGCTCGGAGCGGATCTGCATCTCGATCCAGTTGCAGTCGGGGCCCATCACCGTGAGCTGAAGCGCCTGATAACCAGATGGCTTCGGATGCGTCACCCAGTCCTTGATGCGGTCGGGATGGATGCGGTAGAGCGAGAGGATGATGTTGTAGATCCTCCAGCAGGTGAGAATCTCGGCGTCCATAAAGGGCTCCACCTTGGGGTTGACGTCACCCAGAGGCTGCATCTCAGGCAACGGCAGCGGCTTGTAGACGATGCGCGAGGCGAAGAGGTCGTAGACGTCGTCGAAGGTCTTGTGGTCGTTGCGCATCTTGCGCCAGATGCTGTAGGGCGACTTCATGCGGTATTCCAGTTCGTACTCCAAACCGATGGCGTCGAGCATCGCGCGAATGGGCAGCGTGAAGGTCTTGAAGACGATTTCGCACATGGCTTCACTCTCCTGCAAGAGACTCTTAATCTGACGGTAGTCGTCGGGATAACCCACCTCCACGGCCAGATTCTGCATCTCGACCTGCAGGGTGTGCAGGCCGTATTTCTCGGCCTCGGGCGCCATCACCTGCAGCGTGTCTTCCACAAGCGATGCATCGCCGCCTCTGAGGGCCTCAATGCGTTCTTTAAAAGCCTCTATCTTGGTTTGAATGTCCATTCGCGGCACAAAATTACAAAATAGTTGAGAGTTGAAGCGAAAGAGACTTAAGATTTTTTCACGTATTTCATTTTTTTTTCATATTTTTGCGGGGAATTAAGCGAAAAAATGGCGTCCGAAAAAAAACTCACACTCAGAGACACCGTCTTTGTAGACCTGATGCAGCGACGCATCTTCAACGTGCTCATTGTCGCCAATCCCTACGACGCCTTCATGCTGGAGGACGACGGTCGTGTGGACGAGAAGATTTTTTCGGAATACACCAAGCTGGGCCTGCGCTTCCCGCCCCGATTCATTCAGGTGGCTTCCAGCGAAGAAGCCGAGGCGACCATCGCACGCACGGGTGTGAACCTCATCATTTGTATGCCGGGCACGGGCAACAGCAGCATCTTCGACATCGCGCGCGGCATCAAGAACAACCACCCCACAATCCCCATCGTGATCCTGACGCCCTTCTCCCACGGCATCACTTCGCGCATACAGAACGAGGATCTCTCGGCCTTCGAATACGTCTTCTGCTGGTTGGGCAACACGGAGCTGCTGCTCTCCATCATCAAGCTCATCGAGGACCGCATGAACCTGGAGCACGACACCGCTGCCGGCGTGCAGATGATACTCCTCGTGGAGGACTCCATCCGCTTCTATTCCAGCCTGTTGCCCATGCTCTACAAGTTCGTGCTGCAACAGTCGCTGGCCTTCGCCACCGAGGCGCTCAACACCTCGCTGGAGACGCTGCGCATGAGGGGTCGTCCGAAGATCGTGCTGGCGCGCACTTACAAAGAAGCCTGGGAGCTCTACACGCGCTACAGCGACAACCTGCTCGGCGTCATCTCCGACTGCCGTTTCCCGATGGAGCACTGGCGCCCCTCGTCGACGGCTATCGGTGCCGAACAGCCCAATCCCCGCGCCGGTCTCGAGCTGCTCGAAGCCATCCACGAGACGAGCCCCTACACGCCGCTCATCATGGAGTCGTCGGAATCGGAGATGGAGGAGCCGGCCCACAACGTCGGGGCACACTTCATCGACAAGAATTCCAAGGCGGTGGAGCACGAGCTGCGCAAACACATGAGGCGCTTCTTCGGCTTCGGCGACTTCGTCTTCCGCGACCCGCAGACGATGCAGGAAGTGGCCCGCATCCACAACCTTAAAGAGCTGCAGGACAGCATCATGACGCTGCCCGCTGACTCTCTGCTTTATCACATTTCGCACAACAACGTGTCGCGCTGGCTGGCCTCACGCGCCATCTTCCCCGTCGCCGAATTCCTCAAGGGCATCACCTGGGAGCGGCTGCAGGATGTGGACGCCCACCGTCAGATCATCTTCGACGCCATCGTGGCCTACAGGCGCATGAAGAACAAGGGCGTCGTGGCCATATATCAGCGCGACCGCTTCGACCAGTATTCCAATTTCGCCCGCATCGGTGAAGGCAGTCTGGGCGGCAAGGGTCGCGGTCTGGCTTTTCTCGACCGCCTGCTCAAGGACCGCCAGTCGGAGTTTCTCATGATCCCCAAGACGCTGGTGCTCTGCACCGACATCTTCGACGAGTTCATGGACAGCAACGACCTCTACGGCGTGGCCCTCTCCGACTGCTCCGACGACGAGATTCTCAAGGCCTTCCTCGAGGCCAAGCTGCCGGAGCATCTGAGGGACGACCTCAAGGCCTTCCAGGATGTTGTAAAAGGACCTCTGGCCGTGCGCTCTTCCTCTCTGCTCGAAGACGCTCACTACCAGCCATTTGCCGGCATCTATTCCACCTATATGGTGCGCTACGACAACGACGACACAGAGGGTCCCCAGAGCAATCTGCAGCGCCTCGTGCAGGCCATCAAGGGCGTCTATGCCTCCGTCTATTTCCGCAGCAGCAAGGACTACATGACCGCCACTTCCAACGTCATCGACCAGGAGAAGATGGCCGTCATCCTGCAGGAGGTCGTGGGCGAAGAGCACGGCGAACGCTTCTACCCCACCATCTCGGGTGTGGCGCGCAGCATCAACTACTATCCCATCGGCGACGAGAGGGCCGAAGAAGGCATCGTGTCGCTGGCGATGGGACTGGGCAAACACATCGTCGACGGCGGCACGACGCTGCGCGTCTGTCCGGCGCATCCGGATCAGGTCTTGCAAATGTCGGAAATGGAGATCGCCCTGCGCGACACGCAAACGTCGTTCCTGGCCCTCGACCTGAGAAAGACGGAAGGCGCCATGAGCGTGGACGACGGCTTCAACCTCGTGCGCGTTCCCGTGAGAGAGGCCGAAGGCGACGGCACACTGCAGTGGATATGCTCCACCTTCGACCCCATGGACCAGCGCATCTACGACAGCTACTACGAGGGCCGCAACCGCAAGATCATCTCCTTCGCCGGCGTATTGCAAAACAACGTGTTCCCGCTGCCGGAACTCCTGCGCGAAGTGCTCGACATGGGCCAGAACGCCATGAGGCGCCCCGTGGAGATCGAGTTCGCCGTTAACCTGCACGAGGACAAGACGGGCGAGTTCTACCTGCTGCAGATCCGCCCCATGGTGGACAACCGCATGCAGCTCGACGAGGATCTGCGTCAGGTGCCCGACGAGAAGTGCCTGCTGCGCTCCCACAACGCCATCGGCTTCGGTGTGAGCCACGACGTGCAGGACATCGTCTACATCCCCACCCGCTGCTTCAACCCCTCGAAGAACGACCTCGTGGCCGAAGAGGTGGACCGCATCAACCGCCATCTGCTGGAAGCGGGGCGCAAATGCATCCTCGTGGGTCCGGGCCGTTGGGGCACGTCAGACCCCTGGCTGGGCATTCCCGTCAAGTGGCCCCACATCTCTGCGGCGCAGGTCATCGTGGAGGCCGGTCTCGACAGCTTCCAGGTGGATCCCTCGCAGGGCACGCATTTCTTCCAGAATCTCACTTCACTCGGCGTGGGCTACCTGACCATCAACGCTTTCAGCGGCGACGGTCTCTGGCGCGAAGACCTCATTGAGAAGCTGCCCGCCGAGATGGAGACCGAGCACGTGCGCCTGGTACATCTGGACCGCCCGCTGAGCATCAAGATCGACGGGCGCAGCAAGGAAGCCGTCGTCACAATGGACGACGAACCGCACGAAACATAAAACATAAAACCCCAAATACAATAACAAAAACTTCTAAAGATTCATTTTTGTATGTTGAACAAAAAGACGATGATGGCGGTGCTGTGTGCTCTGGCCATCGCCCTTCAGCCCGTAAAGGCCGACGACAACACGCCCAAAGGCGACGGAGAATTCACCCCGCAGGAAGAAACGGACTTTCATCCCGACCCGAACGACAAGACGGTGAGGGAGGTGCTGGCTCCCGTGATGGCAAAAGCCCCAGACTGGACCAAAGACGTTGCAGACCGCATCAAGCTCCACGGCTACGCCCAAGGCGCCTACATCTTCAACAACGCCAATGGCGAAAACAGCAACAGCTTCAACATGAAGCGCGTCATCTTCTGGGTGGACGCCCGCATCACCGAGCGCTGGTCGTTCTCCTTCATGCACGACTTCATGTCCGTCGTACAGGAATACTACACCGACTTCAGTTTCTTCAAAAACAAGAAATATCTGACCGTACGTTTCGGTCAGTTCAAGCACGGCTACAGCTACGAGAACCCCCTCTCGCCCACTTCGATGGAGACCGTCGACGTCTACAGCGAGGGCGTCACCTATCTGGCCGGCTGCGGCAGCGACCGCATGTTCGGCACCTCCTACGGCCGTGAGATGGGCCTGGCCCTCTTCGGTGAAGCCGCCAGCGGCAAGTTCGCCTACAACTTCCAGGTGCTCAACGGCTGCATCATCAACAAGATCGACAACAACAACCAGAAGGACGTGCTGCTGCGTCTGGAGTACCGTCCCGTCAAAGGCCTCAACATCGTGGCCACCGGACGAATGGGACGCGGACAGAATATGCTCGACCACGAATCGGAACTGACGGGCGTCGGCGCCGGCGAACGCTACATCCGCAACCGCTACTCCGTGGGCGGCGCTTACGACTGCAAGTGGATTCGCCTCCACGGCGAATATCTGGAGGGCAAGGACGGCACCGCCATTTCGCGCGGCGGCTATCTCACCGGCAGTGTGCCTCTGGGCCTGAAGGGCTTCGAGAGCGTCTTCTCCTACGACTATTTCAACTACAACGTCGATCGCGACTACGGCCAGCACAAAGCCGTCTTCGGTCTGCAGTACTGGTTCTTCAAGAAGTGTCGCGTGCAGGCGCAGTACGTCTACAAGTCGGCCAGCATCAACGGCGGCAGCTACGTGCCCGGCGCCAATCACGGCGTGCAGGTGCAGCTGCAGGTGCGCTTCAACTGATTTTCCCTTTTGTCTAGAAACAAACACACATAAGCTATGTTCATCAAAATCAGTCTTACCCTCATCTTCCTCATCGTGATGATCGGTGTGGGCCTCTATTCCCGCAAGCAGGCCCGCAGCGTCGACGGCTTCGTCCTGGGCGGACGCAACGTGGGCGGATGGCTCACGGCTTTTGCCTATGGCACCAGCTATTTCTCCGCCGTCGTCTTTGTGGGCTACGCCGGACAGTTCGGTTGGAAATACGGCATGAGTGCCTCGTGGATCGGTGTGGGCAACGCCGTCATCGGTTCGCTGCTGGCCTGGCTCGTATTGGGCAAACGCACCCGCGAGATGACGCAGAAGCTGCAGTCGCGCACGATGCCCGACTTCTTCGGCAGCCGCTACGGCGACGAAGGGCTTCGTGTGGCGGCCAGCATCATCGCCTTCATCTTCCTCATCCCCTACACCGCCGGCGTCTATATGGGCATCTCGAAGCTCTTTGAGATGGGCTTCAGCATCCCCTACTCCTATTGCGCCATGACGATGGCCGTGCTGACGGCGGTCTATGTGATTCTCGGCGGCTACAAGGCGACGGCCATCAACGACTTCATCCAGGGCCTCATCATGCTCTTCGGCATCACCACCGTCATCGCCGTCGTGCTGGCCGGACAGGGCGGATTCTCGGGCGCTTATGAGAAGATGCTGCTGCAGGCGCCCAATGCCGACGACCTCAGCCAGCGCGGTGCCGAACTCTATCAGAACTTCAAAGCCGGTGACTTCGCCTCCTGGTTCGGTCCCAATCCCGTGAGCCTGCTCGGCGTCGTCATTCTGACTTCGCTCGGCACGTGGGGACTGCCTCAGATGGTGGGCAAGTTCTACTCCATCACCGACGAGGACGCCATCCGTCGCGGCACCGTCATCTCCACCGTCTTCGCCCTCATCGTGGCCGGCGGCTGCTACTTCCTCGGCGGCTTCGGACGTTTGTTCGTCCCCACGGCTTTCAATGCCGAGACCGGCAAGTTCGCTTATGACAACATCGTGCCCACGATGCTGGAGACGCTGCCCGACGCACTCATCGCTCTGGTGGTGCTCCTGGTGCTCTCGGCCTCAATGTCCACTCTGGCCGGACTGGTGCTGACGTCGTCTTCGACCATGACGCTCGACCTCATCTATCGCGACAAGAAGGCCAACGCCGACGAGGTGCGCGAGGGTGAAATCGACGACACCGTACGCGGCGCCATCGAGAAGCGCAAGGTGGTTGTCATGCGCGTGCTCATTGTCTTCTTCATCGTCATCTCGCTGATGATTGCCCTCAACCCGCCTCAGTTCATCGCCCAGCTGATGGGCATTTCGTGGGGCGCTCTGGCCGGCGCCTTCCTCGCCCCCTTCATGCTGGGACTCTATTGGAAAGGCGTCACCCGTCAGGCCGTCTGGGCCTGCTTCGTTTGGGGTGTGGGCCTCACGGTGGTCAACATGATGACGGGCAACGCCATCCTCAACCCCATCGACTGCGGCGCTGTCGCCATGCTCGGCGGCTTCCCCGTTGTGTGGGTTATCAGTCTCCTGACTTTAAAGAAGGCGTAAAGAAAATCTTTTGGCAAACGACGGCCTCGGCGCCTCACTCTACGGTGACGCTCTTGGCCAGGTTACGGGGCTGATCAACATTCAGCCCCTTTGCTACTGCCACGTGGTAAGAGAGCAGCTGCAGCGGAATGACCGAGAGCAGCGGCACGAGCCAGCCGATCGTCTGAGGCACCTCGATGATGTCGTCCACCATTTTCTTCACCTGCTCGTCGCCTTCCGTCACAACGGCGTAGATGTGTCCGCCGCGGGAGATGACCTCCTGCATGTTGGAGATGATCTTCTGATAAAGCGCATGATGTGTGGCGATGAAGACCACCGGCATCTGCTCGTCGATCAGCGCGATGGGGCCGTGCTTCATTTCGGCGGCGGGATAACCCTCGGCGTGGATGTAGGAGATCTCCTTCAGCTTCAAGGCTCCTTCGAGGGCTACGGGGAAATTCCATCCGCGCCCGAGATAGAGGCAGTTGGAGGCTTTGGCGAAGCGCTTCGCCACTTCCTTGATCTTGTCGTTCTGCTTGAGCACCTTGCGGATCTTGTCGGGAATCTGCACCAGCTCGTGAATCGTCTCGTCATATTCCTCCTGCGTGACGGTGCCTTTGGCCATACCGAGCGCCAGCGCTATCATGGCCAGCACGGTGACCTGTCCGGTGAAGGCTTTCGTGGAAGCCACACCGATCTCGGGACCCACGTGGATATAGACGCCCGTGTGACTCTCGCGGGCAATGCTGCTGCCTACGCCGTTGACCACGCCGAAGACCATAGCCCCCTGGGCTTTGGCCTGCTGGATGGCAGCCAGCGTGTCGGCCGTCTCACCGCTCTGCGAGATGGCCATCACGACGTCGTCGGGCTCGATGACGGGGTCGCTGTAGCGAAACTCCGAGGCATAGGCCACCTCCACCGGGATGCGGCAGAAGTGCTCCAGATACTGCTTGCCTATGAGGCCGGCGTGCCACGAAGTGCCGCAGGAGACGATGATGATGCGGCGCGCTCTGAGCAGTTCGCGCCTGTGCTGCGTCACAGCCGAGAGCACCACCTGCAGTCCGCTCGTCGGACCGTCGTGGCCCGTCTGCGCCGAGGAGTAAGGCGACTCCACGATGCGGCCGCTCATGCAGTCCCTCAACACGTTGGGCTGGTCAAAGATTTCTTTGAGCATGAAGTGGTCGAAGCCGTCGTGGTCGAGCATCGAGAGGTCGAGATTCACCTCCTTCACCTCGCCCTCGGTCTCTTCGCCCGTGAGCTTGTATATCTTGATGTCCTTGCCGCGTGAGATGAGCGCCACCTCCTCGTCTTTGAGGTAGATGATGTGCTTGGTGTATTCGGCGATGGGCGAAGCGTCCGAGGCCAGGAAGAACTCCGAGCGGTCGTCCACCACGCCGACGGCCAGAGGCGAACTCTTGCGGGCGCACACCAGCTCTTCGGGATGGCGTTCGTCGATCACGGCGATGGCGTAAGCGCCGTAGACGAGATTCAGCGCCTGACGCACGGCGTCGCACAGATTGCAGCCGTTCTGCTTCTGGGTGTATTCGATGAGCTGCACCAGCACTTCGGTGTCGGTCTCGCTCTTGAAGTGGTAGCCCTTGCGCTTGAGCTGCTCGCGCAGTGTGGCGTAGTTCTCGATGATGCCGTTGTGCACCAGCGTGATATGTCCGGATTCCGACACGTGGGGATGGGCGTTGGCCTCAGAGGGCACGCCATGTGTGGCCCATCGCGTGTGGGCGATGCCCAGCGTGCTCTTCATCGCAGCGGGCGAAGCGGCTTTGGCGGCCACGTCTTCCAGGTCCGACACCTTGCCTTTGGCCTTGTACACCTTGAGGCCCTCGTCCGAGAGCAGGGCGCATCCGGCGGAGTCGTATCCGCGGTATTCCAGGCGGTGAAGACCTTTCACGAGAATGGGATAAGCCTCACGCTTTCCGATATATCCTACTATTCCGCACATAATTCTTTAAAACAGTTGATTGGGTTTACGTATTTTTTCCGTTTGTCTTTATTTGTATTCCGACCACGAGCGTATGGTGATGTCGTCGGGCGTCATCGAGCAGAAGGCGTTGATGAAGGCGGCGGCCAGACGCGGGTTGGTGATCAGCGTCACGTTGTGATCGACGGCGGCGCGGCGTATCATGTAGCCGTTGGTCAGCTCGCCTGCCGTGAGGTCTTTGGGCACGTTGACCACCATGTCGATTTTGTGCTCGCGCAGCAGGTCGAGGGCCTGCGGCTGCATGCCCTTCTCGCTGGGCCAGTGCACCAGCGTGTTCTCCACCCCGTTGTCGGTGAGATAGCGGCTCGTGCCGCCTGTGGCGTAGAGGGTGTAGCCCTTCTCCACCAGACGGCGTGCGCTCTCCAGCATGGCGGCTTTGTCTTTGGCCGTACCGGTCGAGAGCAGCACCGACTTCTCGGGGATGCGATGGCCTACGGAGAGCATACTCTTGAGCAGGGCGCAGTTGAAGTCGTCGCCCAGACAGCCCACTTCGCCCGTCGAAGCCATATCAACGCCCAGCACGGGGTCGGCCTTTTGCAGACGGTTGAAGGAGAACTGCGAAGCCTTGATGCCCACGTAGTCGAAGTCGAAGAACGACTTGTGGAGCTTCTCCACCGGCAGCCCGAGCATCACGCGCGTGGCCAGCTCGATGAGGTTCACCTTGAGCACCTTAGAGACGAAGGGGAACGAGCGCGAGGCTCTCAGGTTGCACTCGATCACCTTGATTTCGTTCTCCTTGGCCAGATACTGTATGTTGAAGGGGCCGGAGATGTGCAGCTCGCGGGCAATCTGTGCCGAGATCTTCTTGATGCGGCGCACGGTCTCCACGTAGAGCTTCTGAGCGGGGAACTGTATGGTGGCGTCGCCCGAGTGCACGCCGGCGTATTCTATGTGTTCCGAGATGGCATAGGCCATGATTTCGCCGTCCTTGGCCACAGCGTCCATCTCCACTTCCTTGGTGTTCTGCATGAATTTGGAGATGACCACCGGGTGCTTCTGCGACACGTTGGCCGCCAGCGTGAGAAAGCGTTCGAGCTCCTCCTCGTTGGAGCACACATTCATCGCGGCGCCAGAGAGCACGTAGGAGGGACGCACCAGGACGGGGAATCCCACCCTCCTGACGAAGCGGTCCACATCCTCCATCGAGGTCAGGGCGCTCCATTCGGGCTGGTCCACGCCGATGCGGTCGAGCATAGCGGAGAACTTGTCGCGGTCTTCGGCGTTGTCGATATAGCGGGCCTGGGTGCCGAGCAGGGGCACCTTCTGTGCGTCGAGCTTCACGGCCAGGTTGTTGGGGATCTGTCCGCCGGTGCTCACGATGACGCCCTTGGGGGTCTCCTTCTCCACGATGTCCATCACGCGCTCGAAGGTCAGCTCGTCGAAGTAGAGGCGGTCGCACATGTCGTAGTCGGTGGAGACCGTCTCGGGGTTGTAGTTGATCATCACGCTGCGCAGGCCCTCCTTGCGTATGGTGTGGAGCGCCTGCACGCCGCACCAGTCAAACTCCACGCTGGAGCCGATGCGATAGGCGCCGCTGCCGAGCACCACCACGCTGCGCCCGTCCCCCTCGTAGGCGATGTCGCCCGAGGTGCCCGAATAGGTCAGATAGAGGTAGTTGGTCTGTGCGGGATATTCTGCCGCCAGCGTGTCGATCTGCTTGACCGAGGGCGTGATGCCCATCTCTTTTCTCATGGCGCGCACCTGCAGCATGGCCTCCTCGATGTCCGTCTGCTTCTCCATCCCCAGAGCGCGGGCGATCTGGAAGTCGGTGAAGCCGTACACCTTGGCCTCTCTCATCAGCGCGGGCTCCAGCGCTCCGCCGGCGGCGCGCAGCCGGTCGTTGATGCGGTAGATGTGGAGCAGCTTTTCGAGGAACCATCGGTCGATCTTCGTCAGCCCGTGGATGCGGTCCACGCTGTAGCCGGCGAAGAAGGCTTTCTCTATGGCACACACGCGCTTGTCGGTGGGCGACTTGAGGGCGTCGTCGAGATTGTCCAGCGTCAGCTCCTTGTTGCCCACGAAGCCGTGGAGCCCCTGCCCAATCATGCGCAATCCTTTCTGGAAGGCTTCCTCGAAGTTACGGCCGATGGCCATCACCTCGCCGACGCTCTTCATCGAGCTGCCCAACTCGCGGTCCACGCCGCGGAATTTGCCCAGATCCCATCTCGGTATCTTGCACACGACGTAGTCCAGGGCGGGCTCGTAGAAGGCCGACGTCACCTTCGTCACCGAGTTCTTCAGGTCGAAGAGTCCGTAGCCCAGCGCCAGCTTGGCGGCAACGAAAGCCAGGGGATAACCCGTTGCTTTCGAGGCCAATGCGGACGATCGGCTCAAGCGGGCGTTTACCTCAATCACGCGATAGTCTTCGCTGTTGGGGTCGAGGGCGTACTGCACGTTGCACTCGCCCACGATGCCCACGTGGCGCACGATCTTGATGGCCAGTGCGCGCAGCTTGTGGTATTCGCTGTTGGAGAGCGTCTGCGAGGGTGCGATGACGATGCTCTCGCCCGTGTGGATGCCCAGCGGGTCGAAGTTCTCCATGTTGCAGACGGTGACGCAGTTGTCGAATCGGTCGCGCACCACCTCGTATTCTATTTCCTTCCAGCCCTTGAGCGACTTCTCCACCAGCACCTGCGGGGAGAAGGAGAAGGCCTTCTCGGCCAGCTTGTCGAGCTCCTGTTCGTTGTCGCAGAATCCGCTGCCCAGTCCGCCCAGAGCGTAGGCGGCGCGCAGGATGACGGGATAGCCCAGCGAGGCGGCTGCCGCACGCGCTTCCTCTATGGTGGCGCAGGCGTGCGACTTGATGGTGTTCACCCCGATCTCGTCGAGGCGCTCCACGAAGAGCTCGCGGTCTTCCGTGTCGATGATGGCCTGCACGGGGGTGCCGAGCACCTTCACGCCGTATTTCTCCAGCACGCCGCTGCGGTAGAGCTCCACGCCGCAGTTGAGCGCCGTCTGTCCGCCGAAGGCCAGCAGGATGCCGTCCGGGCGCTCCTTCTCGATGAGGCGCTCCACGAAGTAGGGCGTCACGGGCAGGAAGTAGATTTCGTCGGCCACGCCCTCCGAGGTCTGCACGGTGGCGATGTTGGGGTTGATGAGTATGGTCTTGATGCCTTCCTCCCTCAGCGCTTTGAGCGCCTGGCTGCCGCTGTAGTCAAACTCGCCGGCTTCGCCGATCTTCAGCGCGCCGCTGCCCAGCAGCAAGACTTTCTTGGGCTTCTCTTCCACCGAGGGCTTCACGTCGCCTTCCGTGACAGCGGGCAGCTGCTCACCGCGCAAGAGGCCGGCAAAGGTGTCGAAGAGGAACTCCGTATCCACCGGACCGGCGCAGGCTTCGGGGTGGAACTGTGCCGAGAACCAGGGCATCTCCCTGTGGCGTATGCCTTCGTTCGAACCGTCGTTCATGTTCACGAAGAGAGGCGTCCAGCCCTCCTTCAGCGTGCGGGTGTCTACGGCGTATCCGTGGTTTTGCGTCGTGATGAAGCAGCGCGTGGTGCCCACTTCCCTCACAGGCTGGTTGTGGCCGCGATGGCCGTATTTCAGCTTTTTGACTTCGGCGCCTGCGGCCAGAGCCAGTATCTGGTTGCCCATGCAGATGCCGCAGATGGGCTTGCCCGTCTGCATGAAGGCCCTCACGTGGTCCACCAGCGTCCCGCACATGTTGGGGTCGCCCGGACCGTTGCTGATGAAGAGGCCGTCGCACTCGATGCCGCTGAAGTCGTAGTCCCAGGGCACCATCGTCACTTCGATGCCGCGCCTCAAGAGACAGCGGATGATGTTGTGCTTCACGCCGCAATCCACCAGCACGACTTTCTTTTCGGCCTTGCCTTCGGGACGGAAGGTCTTCACCTCGGGGGTCGACACCTCGGCCACGAAGTTCACGCCCTCGTAGGTGCCGAAGGGCGTCTCCTCCTCTCCGATGACGATGCGGCCCATCATCACGCCCTCCTCGCGCAGGATTTTCGTCAGGGCTCGGGTGTCGATGCCGGTGATGCCGGGCACCTTCTCTTCCTTGAGCCAGTCGCCCAGGCTGCGCTCGGCGTTCCAGTGGCTGTAGGCCTCGCTGTAGTCCTGACACACGAGGGCCTTGGCGTGTATCCTGGCGCTCTCCATAAAAACAGCGATGCCGTCCTCCTCAACTGAAGTGGACGGCACGCCGTAGTTACCTGCAAGGGGGAACGTCATCACGAGGATCTGCCCTGCGTAGGAGGGGTCTGTGAGACTTTCGGGATAGCCCGTCATGGCGGTGTTGAACACCACTTCGCCTGTGGCCGGCCCTTCGTATCCGAAGCTCTCTCCTTCGAAGCGTGTGCCGTCGCTGAGTTCCAGTATTGCTTTCATCTTTTCTGTTTCAAAAATAGCGAGACCGCAACCGTCGTTGCAAGGATCTCGCTACATGTTTCTTTACCAATCTTTTTCCGAGCCGATAGGGGGACTCGAACCCCCGACCCACGCATTACGAATGCGTTGCTCTACCAACTGAGCCATATCGGCGTTTTCACAACCGGGCGCAAAGGTACGTCATTTTTTTTAAATAGACAACGTTTCCCGAAAAAAAGTTTTGCCACAAACCCCAGATTGATTATTTTTTTTGTACATTTGCACCACTATGAAAACATTCCTGACCCTCCTGGCCGCTTTTTCGACGCTCTGCGCCCTCGGCGGCGACTTCCCCGTGACGGAGCGCAAGACGCTCTCCTATCCCCTGCCCGACGGCAACTACATGCTCACCGTCACCCTCGGCTCCAAGCGCCGCGCCGCCTCCACCACCGTGCGCTGCGAGAGCCGCCGCCTGCTCTGCGAGAACGTCGTAACGAAGAAAGGACAGATCACGGCCCTCTCTTTTCTCGTGAACAAACACTCCCCCGTCATCTCCGCCACCGAGCGCGTCAAGATCAAGAAGCGCGAGGAGACGAAGCTCAACTGGGACGATGTGCTCACCGTCGAGATCACGGGCGACAACCCCTCCGTCATCGACATCCGCATCGTGCCCGACAGCGTGCGCCCGACCATTTACCTCTGCGGCAACTCCACCGTCGTCGATCAGGACGAGGAGCCCTGGGCCTCATGGGGCCAGATGCTGCCGCGCTTTCTCAACGAAAACATCGCTGTGGCCAACTACGCCGAGAGCGGCGAGACGGCTTCCACCTTCTGCTCCGCCCTGCGCTTCAAGCGTATCCTCAAGGATCTCCGGGCGGGCGACTTCGTCTTCATGGAGTTCGGCCACAACGACCAGAAGCAGCGCTTCCCCGGCGCCGGCGCCTATTATAACTTCACCCACACGCTCAAGACGATGATCGACGAGGTGCGCCAGCGCGGCGCCACTCCCGTGCTCGTCTCCCCCACGCAGCGCCGCAGCTTCAAGAACGGCCGCATCCAGGAGACCCACGCCGACTATCCCGAGGCGATGGAGGTGCTGGCCCGCCGCGAGGGCGTCACCTTTATTGACCTGCACGCGTACACGCGCACGCTCTACGAGGCTTGGGGCGAAGAGGCTTCCAAGCGCGCTTTCGTCCATTATCCGGCCAACACCTATCCCGGACAGACCAAGGCTCTGGCCGACAACACCCATTTCAACCCCTACGGGGCCTACGAGATCTGCAAGTGCGTGCTCCACGGCCTGAGGGATCAGGGCCTCTTGACGCAGTACATGCGCGACTTCACCGACTTCGACCCCGCTCATCCCGACCCCGTGGAGAGCTTCCACTGGACCGAGAGCGACCATATCGACATTGTCAAGCCCGATGGGAACTAAGCTGCGCCTTCTCCTCTGCGCTCTGGCCGCCGTCGTGGTGGCTGTTGCCGCTTCGGCCTGGGCGCTGCTCTCCCCCGTCGGCAGCGGAGACGACGTGGTGGTTGAGGTGCGCCCCGCGACTTCCGTCTCCGACATCCGCCGCCAAATGAAGGGCGGCTTGGGCTTCAGTCTGGCCTGCCGCATCTTCTCCTTCAGCCAGCCGCGCACGGGCCGCTACGTCTTCAGCGCCTCCACTTCGTGGCTCGAGTGCGTCCACATGCTGCGGGGTCACGCCCAGACGCCCGTGCGCCTCGTCTTGCCTTCGGTGCGCACGATGGCCGACCTCTCCGGCTTCCTCTCGCGCCATCTCATGATGGACAGCACGGCGGTCTACTCCGCCCTCTCGCGCCCCTCGATGCTCGACAGCCTGGGCTTCACGGCGGAGACGGTGCCGGCGCTCTTCATCCCCAACACCTACGAGCTCTGGTGGGACACGACGCCCGAAAGCTTCCTTCTGCGCATGCGCCGCGAGTACGACGCCTTCTGGACGGAGGAGCGCCGCCGTCAGGCCGAGCGTCAGGGCCTCACGCCCGTCGAGGTCGCCACTTTGGCGAGCATCCTTGACGAGGAGACGGCCAACAACGCCGAGAAGCCTGCCGTAGCCGGCATGTATCTCAACCGTCTGCGCCGCGACATGCTGCTGCAGGCCGACCCCACGGTGAAGTTCGCTCTCGGCGACTTCTCCCTGCGCCGCATCCGTCACGGCCATCTGGAGGTGGAGTCGCCCTACAACACATATCGCGTCAAAGGCCTCCCTCCCGGCCCCATCCGCATTGCCTCGACGTCGTCCATCGACGCTGTGCTGCATGCTGCGGAGCACCCTTATCTTTATATGTGCGCCAACGCCGACTTCTCGGGCACGCACGTCTTCGCCGCCACCTACGCCGAGCATCTGGCCAACGCCCGCCGCTATCAGCAGGCCCTCAACGCCCGCGGCGTCAATTAAGGGTTAGAGGTTAGAGGTTATCGGTTATCGTTAAGGTTAAGGTTAAGGTTAAGGTTAACGTTAAGCCTCGCTCCTTCGAGGAAGGGCGAGACGGCATTGACCGTGAAGGGCTTGCCGTCCTCATCCGGCTGGATGTAGGCCACGAGCCTGCCGCCGTTGACTCTCAGGCGGTTGCGCTGACGGCGTCCGTTGATACCGGCGTCGCCGATGTTGCCGTGCTCCATACCCAAGAGACGCGCCCCGCGCACATTGAGCGTCACCTCGTTGTCGGCCGCCGTCACCAGGTTGCCCCGCTCGTCCACCACTTCCACGAAGACGTGGGCCACAGAGTCCGTCGTCAGCTTCAGGGCGCAGGGCCGGCCCGTCGTCACCAGCTCCGAGGAAGCACCGTTGTCCGTCTCGCAGCGCAGCGTGCCGGGCTCCCAGGCCACACGCCACGTCAGCACGCCCGTAGCCTCGTCGCGCCGGGGCTTGCCGCCGATCTCGCGGCCGTTGACCGTCAGTCGGGCGTCCTTACCGTTGGTGATGCACACCACATTGACGCTGTCGCCCTCCTCCCAGTTCCAGCTGCCTGAGGCGTTGATGTTGGGGCGCTGGTTGCGGCGGTTGCCGTCGCGTCCGGGGCGCGTGAAGCTGCGCCAGGTGCCGATGTAGCATACGGGCTTCTCGCTCCACAGCGCGGCACGATACCATCCCGAGGGCTTGCGCCATCCGGCCAGATCCAGCAGACCCGCCGACGAGCCGCGTGCGGGCCACGGGCCGCTCTCGCCCAGATAGTCGATACCCGTCCAGAGGAACTGGCCGAAGATGTGCTCATTGTCCGTCACCGCCTTCCATGCGGGCAGGTCGTGGCGGTTTTCCGAACCGTAGATGATACGCTCGGGGTATGTCTTATGATCTGTGGCGTAGCGGCTCTCGGTGTAGTTGTAGCCCACCACATCCACGGCGGAGGGATAGGCCGTGGCGTTGGACATCACGACACCGGCCAGCGCACCCGTCGTGGGGCGCGAGGAGTCGATGTCCTTCACCACGCGGGCCAGACGCTGCGCGATGAAGCCGATGCGCTCGGCGTTGGGCTGTTCGGGCTTGTAGCCGCCGTAGGCCGGTTGGGTGAACTCCTTCCCGTCGCCGTTGAGCACGGGGTGCGAATAGGGGTCGTTGGGATAGTCCACCTCGTTGCCGATGCTCCACATGAAGACCGAGGGGTGACAGCGGTCGCGGCGCACCATGTCGGCCACGTCGCGGTCGATCCAGTCCTTAAAATAGGTATAGGTGCCTTGAAACTCGGGCGCGCCGGCGTTCCATCCCTTCATCCATTTGCGCTTGGGGAACTCCCATTCGTCCGAGGCCTCGTCCATCACCAGCAGACCCATCTCGTCGCACAGGTCGTAGAGCTCGGGGGCGTGGGGATTGTGGCTCATGCGCAGGGCGTTCACGCCGATGTCCTTCAGCTCCCGGAGCCGGCGGCGCCACACCTCCTTCGGCACGGCCACACCAAGCACGCCCGCGTCGTCGTGCACGCAGACGCCTTTCACCTTCATCCACTCGCCGTTGAGGGCGAAACCTTTGTCGGGCGAGAACTCCAGCGTGCGCAGTCCGGCCCGCACCGTCGAGGTGTCGTTGTCTTCGGCCTTGGGGGCGAGCAGCACGGTGCGCAGCGTGTAGAGATAGGGGCGCTCCAGCGTCCAGCGCTGCGGGTTCTTCACCGTCAGCCTTACGGTCTTCTTCCCGTTGCTGCCGATGGCGGTCCTGGCCGAGGCCACCGTCTTGCCGTCCCTGTCGATGAGCTCCACCCTGGCGTTCCATCCTTCCTTCTTACTTCTTCCCTCTTCCTTCTTACTTCTTCCATCATCCGTCGTTTCCACATCAACCTCGACGCTGGCCTTGCTCTTCGTGATGGCGGTCAGACGGTAGGCGGTGCCCCACTGTGCCAGATGCACCTCGGGTGCGCTCACCAGCCACACGTTGCGGTAGATGCCCGATCCGGTGTACCATCTGGAGTCGAACTCCTGTCCGTGATCCACGCGCACGGCCACGGTGTTGCCCTCTTCCCGGAGACAGGGCGTCATGTCGTAGAGAAACGAGGCGAAGCCGCTCGGGCGTTTGCCCAGCAGCTGTCCGTTGACGTACACCTCGGAGTGGTTATACACGCCTTCGAAGTAGATGTAGTGGCGTCGTCCCGGCGTCAGTTTGCCGTCGGGGATGCGCAGGCGGTACCAGGCCACGCCGCCGCTCAGATAGCCCTGACACGAACCTTTGTCGGGCGACATGGGCAGCTCCACGCCCCAGTCGTGGGGCAGATCCACCCGTCGCCATTGTCTGTCGTCGAAGTCTCTCTCGCGCATCTCGGGCCTCTCGCTGATGTTCCATGCGCTGTCCACGCGCAGGAAGCGCCATCCTTTGTTGATTTTCTCGGCGTGTCCGAAGGCCACCTGTGCCTGTATCCCCGCTGCTGCAGTGAATGCGGCGAGTAGCGTGGTGAGTAGTTTTTTCATGTCGGTATTATGTTGTTGTGTGTTATTATTTTCCAAGGTACATACGCTCACGTTTTTAAGACAGGGAAAACTGTAAAAGGTTTAAAGGGGAAACGAGGAAATGCGTGCGTATGCGCGGAAAACACAAAAAAGCCGCCGGGAATGCTCCCGACGGCCATAATTTTTCATTGCGCAGCCTAGATCTTCGAGAGATCCATGAACGAGGCCTCGAGGTTCATGTCAGCGCTGGGCTGAATGGTGCGGGGGTTCTGGCTGTTGCCGTCGCTCCAGCTCATGAACTGGAAGTTGTCGCTCTCAGCCACAGCCTCGATGACCACCGTGTCGCTGCCCGTTGCCTGCACGCTGTTACCTGCTACGGCAGTGCCGTTCTTCTTGATGGTGACGCTGCCGCCGCCGTCAACGCTCACGCTAGCCTGGATGCTGTAGGTTTCACCTGCAGCGGGATTCTCCGTGTTTCCGTGATTCCCTGATTCCGTAGATCCGGAGTTATCCGTAGATCCACCGTCCGTGGTGCCGCCGTTTCCGCCGTCATCGGGATCATCGCCGTCTTCCACGGGGGCGTTATCGGTGGAGCTGACGCGCTTCACCACGTTGCCGTCGCGGTCGTAGCAGGTGATGTAGACGTTGGTGTTCTTGAGCTCGTCCTTGAGCTCCACGGAGGGGGTGAACACGATGCGGCGCGTCTTGATGAGCGAGGTCTTCACCTCGTTGACGTCGGCCACACTGCGTGCGCTCAGTCCGAAACGCATGGAGCCCAGTCCGGGCAGGGCAACGGAGTGACCCTCGGTGGCCCATGCCTTGATCACTTCGCCGGCAGCATCCCAGCAGGCGTGCATCACGCCCTCACTCACGCCGCTGCGCAGAGCGGCTTCACGAATCACTTTGGTCTGATCGAGTGTCGAGTAGAGGTCGGGCACCATCACGTAGCGATACGTGCCCTCGCTCTCCTTGTTGAACTTCATCAGACGCTCTTTGGCTTTAATCTTAAGTGCCATAACAAAAAACAATCTTTTTACGTTAAACAAACTTTTTCTACAAATCTCTCTTTGCAGACATTAGGGGGCTTCAGCGCTTCGGCTCTTGGGCGTCGGGGACTTCAATCCGCGGCTTCGAGGTCTCCGTTTTTGCAGCACCGCAGTGTAACAATTGTTAGAAAGCTTTCCTGCAAGTGTCGCACCGCAGTGCTGCAAATTTCCCTCCGGGCTCCAGCCCTGTTTCTCCCTCATTTCTACACCGCAAAGATACGAAAAATTTCTGACATACGCAAGTGTTTTCAATAGTTTTTTCGTAGAAAAAAGCACTTTATTTCAAATCACTTTTTTCAAGCCAAAACGAGCGCCTTTCGGAGATTTTTTCGTATCTTTGCACAGAAATTGCAGCCCGTGAAACACGAAGCCTACGAAAGCCGGAAGCCCTTTGCCGGCGAGAAGAAGCCCTCCATGCTGCGCCGCTGTGTGGACCATGACTACACGGGGCGCATGATGTATATGGTGACGATGGTCACCGAGGGGCGTCGTCCGCTCTTCGGCAGGGTGACGGGCCGCAGCGAGGCGGCGGAGGATGCGCCCGATGCGCCCCGCATGGAGCTGACGGCGCTGGGGCAGCGTGTCAGCGACGAATGGTGGGGCATCCCCCGCTATTATCCCCAGATAGAGATTGTGGCGCTGCAGATGATGCCCGACCATCTGCACGGCATTCTCTTCGTCAGGGAGCAGATGGAGAAGGATCTCAGCCGCGTCATCCGCGGCTTCAAGACGGGCTGTAACCGCGCCTATCGCGAGCTCGTCATCGGCCCCCCGGTTCCGTCTGTTGCGACTCAGTCCCCGGTTCTGTCTGTTGCGACTCAGTCCCCGGTTCCGTCTGTTGCGACTGAGTCGCAACTAACTAAACCCCCAAAAGACGACCGCACCCACGGCCTGCTCTTTGCCCGCGGCTTCAACGACAAGCTGCTCCTTCGCCAGGGGCAGCTGCAGCGCTGGCTGGACTATCTGCGCGACAATCCCCGCCGCCTGCTGATGAAGCGTGAGCATCCCGACCTCTTCCGTGTGCAGCGCGGGCTCACGGTGGGCGCGCAGCAATTCTCGGCCATCGGCAACCGCTTCCTGCTGCAGCGCCCCGTGAAGCTTCAGGTGCAATGCTCCCGCCGCCTCACCGAGGAGGAGGTCGCGGCGAAGACGGCCTGGTGGCTGGCTCAGGCGCGCAGCGGCGCCGTGTTGGTGTCGCCGTGCATCTCGAAGGGCGAGAAGGCTGTGATGCGCGCCGCCTTTGACGAAGGTCTGCCGCTCGTCATCCTTCAGGAGAACGGCTTCACGGAGCTGGCGAAGCCCGGCGGCAAGCGCATGGAGGCCTGCGCCAGCGGCCAGATCCTCATCCTCGCCCCTTGGGACCACCACAACGAGCGCTTGGCCATCCGCCGCGACCAGTGCCTGGCCCTGAACGCCTTCGCCAAGATGATTTGTGAGGGGTGACTATAGGGGGAAGATGGGGAAGCAGCTTTCTATGCAGATATAAAATAAATCCCTAAATAACCGTTTCTTCCGTAACGGCATTTAGGGATTTATTCGTTTACTCTATAGGGAAAGACATCACCATCTTCCCCCAAGAGGAGCGGCATCAGAAGGGAAGCGTCTCATCCTCATCCTTCTTTTGCTCACTCTGCTGCTCTGCATGCTTCATGTCCAGGGCTTCCAATCTGCGCTCTTGTTTCATACGATCGATGTCTGCCAAGACTACGACGTACTTGTTGTAGCCGTTGATCTTACGAGGCGTGAAGCCGAGGGCTTTCATGGCCTTTCCGATAGCGACGCTACTGAAAGACTTCACGTGGAAACCATGCGCCGAAAGCTCTCTCATCAGATCGCCGGCTGTCATCGCTTCGCCGGGCATGTCGTCGGTAGGCTGACGCACAAAGGTGCGCAGGGCTTCCGTCGCGTCATCCATGATGACATGGTCGGCGTTGTGTTCGCTGATCTGGCGGCTCTCCTCCTGATTGGGCTTACAGTCGAAACCGTGCTCCAGCAGCCAAAGGGCTTGGGCGTAGGCACCCTCGTAGGGCAACGGGTGCTCGTTGAGGTTGAGGGTGGCCTTGAGGTTCACGGCCAGGAAACGGCGGCTCCCCTCCTGCTCGCGGATGAAGTGCTCCTGGTTGGTGGCGGCGATGAGCGAAGCCTTGCGCGAACGCATCTCGCGGAAGTGGGCGTAGCTGTCGCGCAGGTAGCTCTTGCTCGACGTGGCGGCGTACTTGTAGGCTTCGGACTTCTGCAGCGAGTTCATGCTGAACTCGTCGAGAAACATGATGGGCGTCTCCGTCATGGAGATCTCGAAGTCTTTGTCCACCTTGGCGGCAGGGTTGACGGGAAAGAGATACGGCTGCAGCACGGGCGGCAGGATGTGCTTCACGAAGTAAGTCTTGCCGATGTGCTGCTCGCCGCAGAAGGTCGGCACCGTCGGGTTTTCGTCAACGAGCCCCTTCCAGAGCGCCACCATGCCGACGAACCACTTGCGGAACATCAGGTCGTAGAAGTCCGTATGTTCCGGGTCGTTGAACTCCATGTGTCCGACAAAGAACTCGCGGATGTAGTCCGTGTCTCCTTCGTGCCACTCCGGAAGGTCATCGAGGTAGTCGAAGAAGGGGTTCATGTCCGTAGCGAAGTCGCGGCTCAGAATAAGGTGCTCCACATCCTTGGCGCCGATACGCACACCCGCTTCTTTCAGACGGCTGTAGTAGGTGGAGAAGTCGCGGTCGCGCACCGGACGCCACTCCCCACCCTCTTCTTCACAGATCTCCAGACGGTTGCTCCACACGTTGAAGCGCCACTGGGCCCACTCGCAAAGCAGCTCCTTCGCCCGCTCGAAGCTGGCGACGGCCTCCTTCTCTTTCTTCTCTTCACTCTTGTGGCGGCGACCGCGCGGCAGACTGACGTCCACGCCGGCCTCTTTGGCCAGCTGCATCAGCGTGCCGAGCGTCACCAGGCCCCGCCCGGTGTTCAGGCAGTTGTCAAACTTCTCGTCGCACTCCTCCCGCTTGTACCCGGGATAGTTCGAGCAGATGTCGTGAAAGGGTTCACGACCCTCTTCGCCTACGGAAGCGCAGGCCATAGCCACTTCGATCCACTTGCCGTAGTCGGCGGTGAGATCCATGCCACTCTCTTTGATGCGTTGAGCAACCAAGGTGAGGTGCTCGGCATCTGTAAATGAATTTAGTTTCTTCATTTCTTCAAAAATTTAGGATTGATAAAACATTCTTTGTCGCAGGGCAGAAAGCAGGCGCGGCTCACGTCCGAGCCGCTGGCATCCAATGCAATACCGTGCTCGAAACTCAGGTAGCGCTGCACCTGTCGGAACGTGGCCTTGAAGTCATCGCTCTGAGCCCACTTCGGAATCTCGACGATGGCCTTCACGCCTTTGCCAGAAGGCGAGACGAAGCACAGGGCCGTCTGCAGGTTGCTGTCGGCGGCGAGGCGCTGCTGCACCTCCCGAGCCTCTTTGATGGATGCCAGGTCGTCGACGTCAATCACGAGGTAGGGCGAGCGCATGGCCAGACTCTGTGCGTTGCGATAGTTAAAGGTGCCGGCCGGCGTGACGGTAGCGAAGTTGAGCTTCTTGAAGTCGGAGAGCTCTTCCTTCGTAGCCTTCCCCTCCATGGCGCGTAGCGTTTCCGTCGCATGATGTGCACGCTCCGAGGTGATGTAGTCGAAGACCCACTTGATGTCCACGGCTTTCTGCGGTTTGGTGGCCAACACGGCTTGGCCTTTCTTGTTTCGGTATCCCTGAGGGAACAGGGAAAAGTTAAAAGTCTTTTCCATATCTCAAATCGATTTCTGATTTATATTTCCGACCGCAAAGGTACAGCGTTTATACGTAAGTGCCAAAGATTTGGACAAGCACGGATTTACAGGGGAAAAATGCACGCTTACACACTTTTCCACCTCTCCATAAAAATGTTTTTACAGTTTTTACGAAAAAACGGCACAAAAGAAGACAAAGTTTTTACAGAAGCAGTGGTCTTGTAAAAACTTTGCCGAAAAATGTTTATGGCAGACTAAGAGAACTGTAAAAAAAAGACGATCAACTTTCGCTGACCGTCAAAACAAAATATGCAAACAGTTCATGCCGCACTCTCTTTTTGCGGAAGATGCCTGGCAAATTGTTCTGCCATCCACGCCTGTGTGGCACCACTTGAAAGAATTATTTTTCGCTCACCGCACACTGCTGCCCAAGTGGGCAAAAGATAATCTCCGTTGTATTTGCTCTGAAGATAGAGGTAGAATTGCTTTTCGCGCGCTTCGTTATAAACCTTACCGTCTGGACTTGCTGAACTCACCCCGCTCCATTTTACAAAATATGCCATCTCTCTGGGGGTGAAAGTACCCAACTTTCCCATATCGCTGGCTTTCTTGCTGTGCTTATACGGAATGTCGAGCGTGTCCAGCTGAGAAATCATCGCACACACCTCTCTGCCCCACTCCGGGTTTTCCGACCACAAGACGGAAGCCTTCTCGTCCAGTCCGTACCGAGAACCGGATGTCAACTTCTGGATATACGCCTGCTTCTTCATCCACCGCCTGTCGTGAGTATGATACTCCCGGGTAATCCATTCTTTCATCGGCCGAGCATTTTTGCGACGCTCCTCCAGTTCCTCATCACTGACAAGTTTAACCCCGCCAAAAGAGTCAAAAACGTCGCGCAAAGACTTCAGTTCATTCTCGCAGCTATTCTCATAGATTTCTTTCACCCGGTTGAAATCGCCGCGCGTCACCTCCTCTTTTTTTATCATATCCCTGCACACCTTCAACGTTGCGAGCAGATGAAAAAAGAAGGCTGCCAGTTCATGAATCAGTGTCTGTACCTGCTTATCATAAATCTCCGAATTAAAAAAATGTCCCCTATAACGCCGGGCTGTGAGCAGCGAATAATCAAGTACCGGGACAATCTTCCCGGCTTCCTCATACCTGTGGCGCACTCTGGGGCAAAACTGCCGGAACAGCTTTATGCTCCCGGTGATGGTGGTACGAATACGCCGGAGCAGTTTCTCCGCAATCCGAAAACATTCGTTATGATCAGTGGCATACTGTTCTATGAATGTCTCCGAGAACTCTATCAAATCCATCGACTCAGTGTTCAGCCGGCTTTGACACATACGCAGATACTCCAGCGTTTGGCACACTTTCTTTTGGGTGAACTTACAGTCCAGGATAGCGTCCAAAACATTCTGCTCATTAAACTCGCGGGCAGCTTCGTAAAGCTGATTCAAACCCGTCTCGTCTCTTTGTACAATTGTAGAATAAAGCATAAAGCCCTCCTTTTAACATTAAACAATCTAATACCGCCCGCAAATGTACGAAAAATAATCTCTATCTGCAAGCACAAGGAATGCTTTTAAACCCACATCTTGATAAAAATTTGAATTTTTCTCTTATATTTATTGACTAAAATGTATTTCCTATGGGGAATTTAAACAGAAATTATATATCTTTGTAGCGTATTCCGTGAGGAATACATGACTTTAGTGTAAAAACGAAGCGTTATGCTTTTCTTGTAATCGGAAACGTGAGAAACTTCCATCAGCAAGCAAGAAACAGTATGATGGTTCGCGCGTATAGCGTGGCCTGACTACATTTCTCCTTGCAAGGTTCTTCTCACGACCTCCGATTGAAGAAGTGGCATCAGTGTCACGCTTTTATCGTAATATTTGATTCACAAACCAAAAGATAGAAAATATGAAAAGGATTTTAGCATGCTTATTCTCGCTTGTGTCACTCTGTGCTTCCGCACAGATTACACTCAATGAGAGTGGAGTCTATGAAAAAACGGTCGTGGAGCAATTTGGAGAAACAACTGCTGCCACTCTCTATAGTCGGGCGTTAGAAGGTCTGAGTGATTTTGCCGGAGAGGGCAAATCCTCCATAGGTGTTGACTATAAGGATAAAGAGACTGCCACGATTATCTTTAAGGGACGATCCTACCTCGGATTCAAAAAAGTCATGGGTGGTGCAGGATGGAATGTCTGGTCGGAATTAACCTTAAAAATTCGCTGTAAAGACGGACGGGCACAAATTACGGTCATAGTACCCTCGATGTATTTTGAATATAATGCAAGCGCTGCTCGTGCATCTGTTCCTTTGGCACAATTCGTTCCAGAGGTGACATATAAAGGCCTTTATCTCAAAAAAGCAGCACAACAATATGTTGTAGAAATCCCGGCTGACGTAGACAAGCTCATTTCTGCCGTTAAAGAAAAGATGAATAAAGAAGTCGACGATTTCTAAGGAAACAGATAGACTTCCCCACTCCACTCAAAAAACAATCGGGGCCCCTCGCAATGAGAGGCCCCGATGTATTTAATGCGCAAACTAATCAGAATGCTTCCGGATGAATGAATCCGTGGCAATCCTCGTCACGTTTGATGATTAACTGCCAATAGCATATTCGGTCATCGTTCTCCTTCGACGTGTCTTCGTGAGTTTCTGGAAAACCGCACACATTAGTGTGTTCAACACTCTCCCACCGCCAATACTTGTCATCGTAGGTTGAACGATAACCATATCCTACCCAGTTTTCTTCATCGTAAAGTACAAATGCTCCCATCGTACGGGCTTTGTCCGGGTCATTATTGGCCGTATAGTCATCCTCGCCATACGTTCCCAGTTCCCTGTTCCTGTCAGCAAGATAGATAAAGTCCTCCGGCATCTGTCCACAAGCGCAGGGTATGATTCTGCCTGCCAGAACGGCCTCTTCAAGCCTCTTGGTTATGAACTCCTCCACATCCATTGCGGCCAGTATAAGCTCATGCCCGTGCCAGGAAAGACTCGCGCCCGGTTTTATTATTGAGTCTAAGGCGAGATCGGCTTTACGAAGAATCACGGCAGGACGAGTCCTATACGTGTATTCTTCTGAATTTAAGAATGTCTTCGCCTTCTCTGCATTCGCCTTGACCAGGGCTATTTTCTCCGTGTCATCACCCAACTGCTTTGTCAGTTCTTTCAGAGTGCCATCTATGGAAAAATCGAATGAATAGCTCTCAAGCTCTTCCCCTATTTCCAGGCTATCGCAGCTAAGGTTCTCCGTGGGGATATTGCCCGTCCTCTGCCATTTTCCGTCTTTCTTGCTCAGCACTTCCAGTCGTTTGTGGTTCATGCGGCAGAACCTGTAAGCCTCGTCGAAATTTTGAAAGCCGACATAGGCCGATTTCGTCTCGCCATTTCCATAATAATGATCCTCGAATTCTATCTGCCGGAGATTATAAGCCTGCACATCTTCCTCAAACGTAGTGGTCTTGGCAGGAGCAAAGACCCTCGGCTTGTCCTTATCTCTTTCTTTGATCTTTTCACGAATCATACGGGAAAACTCCTTGATTTCATCCAGCATCAAACTGCATAGAGAACGGAATTTCGAGGCCTTGTCAAAGTACGTCAGCGCTTCTTCATACCGTTCCAGCCCGTTATAGGCCATGGCAAGATAGCAGTTAAAGTAGGCCGTGATGAAAGCCCCCCTCTGCCAGGTTTTCTCCTCGTCATCTGCAAGATTATCCTTGATGATCGTCTGCAGTTCCTCCAACACCTCACAGACCTTAGCATATTTTTTTTCTTGCAGCAACGGATAGCACGACTGTATGATATTATTGAGCGTCAGGATATGCTCTGCATAGTCAAACTTATAATCCTCCATGCCGCTCTCCTCACGGATCTTCCGGAGTTGCTTGATGCGGCTCTTAACCCGCGTAATGTAGGGTTTGGAGTATTTCGTCATGTCCGCTGCGACTGTCGTTTCAGGCTTACCGTCATCGATTATCAGCTTGTCTTTCGTGATCGAATAGCCGCCCAGCTTGTCTAAGGCAGACATGCCAAGCAGACACGGCCCGCCATATCGGTCGCTGATGGAAGCAACAACATTCTTCAGCTTGACTTTGCCGAACGTCAGGTTACTGATGTTGATTACTTTGTGCTGTGCAGAATATGCGCTGCCATAAGAACCTGTAGCGGTTCCTTTCACATCCGAATCCACAAGATAGCCTTTCAGGAAGAGGATATCACCCACCTCCTTGGGAAGCAACAGGCCTGAACAGCCCGTATCCAGCACGAACTGAATATTGCTCGAACCGTTTATCTTGCCCCAAAGCAGGAGCTTATTATTCTCTCGAATTAAGGAAATCTGTTTCATATCAAACCTCCCATCTTCTCTTTGGCCAGTCTTTCCCCGGCCGCATTTTTCTGTGTCATAACAACAGTTTTTAAAAATTAATACTCGAAAAAAACGGGGGGAAAAAATGTATCCGCGCAGAGGCGAGCCTCTTTACATATTCAGATTGACACGGCGTTTTGATCAGCGGCAAAGGTACGACTATTAGGTGAGAGTTTAGAGGTTAGAGGTGAAATATTTAAGACTAATGCTCCTTTTTGCAAAAAAATAGTCTCTGCGCATCACTTTTTAGCAAAAAAATGCCCCTGAGCGCTCATTTTCGCACAAAAAAAGCTGCCGGATTGCTCCGACAGCCTCATTTTTCATTTTTCATTTCTCACTCCCCCTTCTCGCGCTGCAGGCGCACCACGTCGCGCTCGGGATCAAAAGACCGCCTGCCCAAGCTGACGTCCTTCAGGAACCAGCGACGGACACTGTGGGCCGAATCGTAGTCCGACACATGACTCGCAGACATGCGGGCGGCGGAGGCCTCATCCACCCGGATGCGGCTGAAGCTGACACTGTCCACACAACAACCCGGAGCGCGGTTGTATTTCGGACTGAAGAGCACACGCAGGTCGAAGAGGCGCGCCTCGGTGATGCCCTCGCAACGGATGTCCTCGAAGCGCACGTTGCGGATGTGGTTGATGTCGCCGCAGTTGACGGCCAGAAGGCCGTGACCGTCGATGCCCTGGAGCACGTCGCAGTCCTCGATGAGCACATCGCGCAGCGTCTCTCCCTCGGAATTGCGGTCGTCGCCGTGCGAACCGATATTCACCGAATGGGCCACATCGGGCCAAAGCACGCAGCCGCGCGCCACGATATCCTCCGAACCGCCCCAGAACCACCAGCGATGGTTGTAGAGCGCAATGCAGTCGTCGCTCGTGCGCAGGAAACAACGCTCTATACGCACACGCCGGCAGCACATCAGGTCGATGCCGTCGCTCCAGGGGCGCGACGAAAAGCTCTTGATGCCCCGCACGGTGATGTCCGTGCTCTCACCGCCATAGACGGTATAGTGGGCGGGATTGAGGAAGGTGAGGCCCTCGACGAGCACATTCCTGGAATAAGTGATCTCCACGCCGCGCAACGGATGGTCCACGATGCCGCGACCGACGATGCGCACGTTCTCCGCATGGTCCACAATGAGGCGCGCCTTCACCACCGCTCCGGGCGCAAGATAGACGGTACAGTTGCTCGGGATGCGTATCTCGGCTGAAGGCAGGTCCTTGGGCCGGTGGACGCCCGGGCCGAAATAGATCAGACGCGGATGACGCACGAAGACGTCCTGCGAACGCTCCCCCACCCAATCGATGCTCCGAGGCTCCGAAGGCTGATGACGCTCCCGGAGCACGGGATTGGCCAGGAGGTGGAGATTGTGCATACGGTCGCCGTCGAACTCAACGCTGAGAAACTCCGGGCGCTCCAGCGTCAATGTGACGGTGCTGTCGTCAATGACCTTGGGGACGATGCCCCTCGAAGCCGGCCGCACCACCACCGGACACCGCTTGCCGAGAGCATTGCGGCGCACGATGCGCAGCTCGACGGGCTCGTCCATGTCCCACTCGGCAAAAGCGGCCTGCTGCACGCGCCGTGTGTTCACGTCGCAGCGGATGACGGGCACCGTCTGCCATGTCTGCCCCTTCTTCGGGCGTACCTCCACCCGATAGAGGGCGCTCGCTTCGGGACCGTCCTTCTCGGGCATCACAGGCACCAAAACCTGTGCCCGCGCGGCCAGACAGGAGACCAACGCGAGCACAGCAGACAGTGTATGAAATCGCTGTTTTACCATTCAATGATTCACTTCACATACTTTTTGCCGCCGTGGATGTAGAAGCCGCGCTCGGGCTTGGCGATGCGGCGGCCCTGAAGGTCGTAGTAGAGGCCGTCGGATTCTTCACTCTTCACTTCTTCACTCTTCACTTCTCCCACACCGGTGTAGTCGCCCTCATAGCGCAGGCGGAAGTTGTCCCATACGAGCCAGGTGGTGCCGGTGGAAGGCTCCTTCAGGCCGAAGGTCAGCAGGCCGTCGTCGCCCACCGTGACACGCACGCTGAGCTTGCCGTAGTCGGCATTGGATGCCATCTTGTCGCGCTCGGCGTCGAAATTGCTGCCGGCGCAACTCTGCTTCACCACATCCTGCTTCGTCTCGCCGCCGGCGGTGGCGAAGAGATAACCCGTGTTGCTGCCCTCGCCGTTGACCATCTGACAGGAGACGGTGTAGTCGCCCTTGGGCAGGCCCTTGAGGGTCTGCTGCATGGAGAAGTTGGTGCTGTGCCACACCTCGGCGGCACCGTTGAAGCGCTGGTTGCCCCAGGTGCCGGTGACAGTCCAGAGCACCCACGAATTGCCCGTGAAGTCGGGATTGCCCACGAGCACCGTGATGTCCTTGCCCTCCTCCGTGTAATCGCTGTGGAAGCGCGCCTTCTTGATGGCAAAAAGCTGGAAGCCGGCGATGTCGTCGCCCGTCTTGTTGCAGGCCAGCTCCTCGCCGTCGCGGAAGCCGTTCTCGGGGAACCACAGGCCGAGCCAGTTGCCGGGATAGGTGCCGTTGTCCACCATCCAGAGGCCGCCCGCGGGATTGAGCATGAAGCGCGCCCAGCTGCAGGCATAGGGCTGGTCGTGGGTGCGGAAGTTCCATGCGGCGTTCATCTCCGTCTGCAGCAGCAGCCCGTCGTAATCTATGTTACGCAGGCAGTAGCCGCCATCAAACGCCTCCAGAGTGAAGAGCGTGGAGACATCGGCTAGGGGATTGACGGACGTCTCGTAGAACATGGCCTTGTTGCCGTTGTGTACGCCGTCGGCCATGTGGAGCATCAGGTCGGCCTCGTCGCTGCAGATGACGAAATAGCTGTCGGCGAAGGCATCGCCCAACTGCTCGGGCGAAGTGATGTGGGTGTAGCCGTTCTCGGGAGTAAGGATGTTGTAGTAGCCCTGTCCGGCCTCCTTGAGGGTGACGCTGAAGCTGTACTGACGGCCCTGATACGTGGCGGTGCAGGTGAAGGGCTGCTGCACGTCGTCCACGATGAAGTCGGCGCCCTTGGAGCCGTCGTGCCACTCGATGCAGTCGGGCAGAATCACGTCGGGAATACGGAGCGTGCACACCACACGGCTGCCGGGGAAGGCTTCTGCCTCGCCACCCTCCTTCTCGCCGCCGTCCACGCTGACGGTCTGCAGCGCGGGCACCACTTCGATGTGGAAGCGTCCGTTGCTCACGGCGCCGCTCTGATTGGCAAACTGGCAGACGTAGTCGCGCGAGGTGGTGATATTGGGAACCGTCGTTATGGTGCTCCTGGTGCCGTTGTCCCACAGATAATCGTCGGTCCATCCCGTCGCAGCCTCGGCGTAGAGGATGAGATCGGTGCCCGTGAGCACCTTCATCTCTGTGCTGCGATTGATGACGCCGCCCACGGTGATTTCCTGCGTCATGGTGTCGGCCGGCGCGTCGCCGCTCACGGCGATGGCAAAGGCCTGATGGCTCTTCGTGCCGTTGGCAGCGGTGTAGGTGACACGATAGATAAAGCTGCGGTCGGCCCTCACGGTGATGGCGCGCGTGGTCTCACCGGTGTTCCACTCCCACAGGCCCGTGTCGGTCACGCCGTCAGGCAGCTGCGGAACGAGTCGGATGTCGGCGCCGTCGGCGGGAATGGCCTTGGTAGCGCCTGGCTGATATTTGTATTTCAGGCCTCCGAGATTGGTCTGGTTTTTGTAGAGGACACTCTTATAGATGATGTCGCCCGTGAGCGGCGTGATGGCATCGGCCTTGTCAATGGCCGGACGCCACGACACCAGAGTGGTGAAGCCCAGGTGGTCGTAGCCGCCGGAGTTGGCATTGTAGTTGCCGCCGCCTCCGTCGGGGCAAAGCACGGCAGCAGCAGCGTCGCTGAACTGCATCGGAACGCCGCGCAGGCCCTCATAGTAGCCGCGCACGCGGTCCCACATGGGGCGACGCTCGCCCAGGCCGGCCGTGCTCGGGCCGGCCATCTGCCAGCTGGAACCGCGGACACCGCGACAGTCGGCATATTCGTAGAGATGCCAAGGGAGATCCTCAGCGGCCACGCCGCCGAAGTTCATGGCGGCCACAAACTCGGCACCGGCGGCAATGCGGTCGTCCATATAAGCAAAAAGGTCATCGCCCTGATTGAAGCCGATCTGGCAGATGTCGAGGGCGCAGCCGAGCGCCATCACGGCGTGGCCCTGATCGCGTCCCGACTCCTGCATCTGGCCGAGATAGCCGAAGGGACCTCTCTCGTCGGGCAGGACGTCGGGCACAAGATTGCCGATGAACTCGTCGCAACCGTCGTTGTAAATCATGGGCTGGGTGGAGCGGTCGGCCACGAAGGTGCCCTGATGGTCGTACTTATAGAAGCTGACGCCCTGGTTGTACATATGCACGTCGTCGCACAGAATACCGATGGACATCACACAGAGGGCGTTACAGAGGCCCCAGTTGCTCCAGTAGTGACCGGGACGTTCGCCGATGTCGGGATAGCGGAAGTTGGCCCATGTGTCGTGACGGCGGCGCAGGAAGTCGATGGCGGGGTTATACCACACCTTCACCATCCACTTCTTGAATTTTTCGAAATCTTCCCTGGCCCATCCGTCGTAGTCGCGCATCAGCTCGGCGGCGTTGGCGAACTCGTAGCCGTAGAGGCCTGCGGCCAGAGAGATGTTGGTGTTGCCGGTGACGGCCTCCGTCACGTTACACCAGTTCATCAGCGTCTGCACGGCCCAGTCGGCATTGGCTCTGTCGCCGCCGATCTTCCAACGCAGCGCGTTCTGGAAAGCGCAATGTGCGCCTCGCGCGGCATTCATATAGTTGTCGCCCGAGAGGCCGCGCTGCACATACTGGGTGGGCCAAGTGGCGGTGCCGGCATGCGACCACTGGTTGTCGCAGAGGATCTGCCAGGCGCGCACCATATATTCGTTCTTGTCCTCGAAAATCATCTTCCGGGCTCGGGCGATGTCTTCCTCCGTCACCAACGCACCGGGATGCACGAAGCCCTGACGGCCGCTCTCGTAGTCGATGCCGGTCTTGGGGGTGACACTCTTGGCGGTCTGGGCGCGCGTGAGGGCGGCGCTGAGTTTCGGCGTCAGCTCGTCAATCACCGCCTGCGAAGGCACCTTTCCGTCGAGCGTCATCTCCACCATATTGAGCGCATCCTGCAGCTCGGCCACGCTGTTGGCACCGATGCCCGCTTTGGGCGAAGCGATGAACTGGCGGCAATCGTCCATCAGGGCCGAGAGCTCCGTCATGTCGCCCTGGGTGCCGTAGCGGTATTCGCGCTCGAGCTCCAGCGCCTCCTGCGCGAGTTCGTATATCTTCCCGTCGCTCACGGCGGCGTCATACAGACGGAAGTCGGCCACATAGCTGTTTTTCAGGTAGGCGTCGCCGCTGAAGGGCGAACGGCCGATCCAACACTGCGCCGCAGCCCCGGTGAACACCTCCCCGGGCAGAGGCATCGACGTGGAGTAGCGCTCCCGGTGTCCGTTGATGAAGAGCTCGCCCTTGTTGCCCTTCTGGCGGTAGAGCATGTGCATCCATCGGCCCTTGGTGGACGCCGTGCCCATCTCGATGCCCGACTCGGCGCCGAATCCGGCCGGAGAGATGGCGGCGCGCTGGGCGTTCAGCCTGTAGGCCAGATAGAATCCCGTCGTCTCCGTCACATCGGAGGTCTCGGCAAAGATCCAGAGGAAATGTCCGTTGCCCGAAAGCGACTGACTTGCGTCCACACGGTAGCACACCGACACCGTGAACTCATCCGCATTGCGTAAATGCTCACTCACAGCGGACGTCATGTTAAGGTAACCCGTACCGTTGCCGAGCCTCATCACCTTGCGGTTGCCCATCTCCACCACGCTGCATTCGTTTTGCATGGACGCCTTCACGTCGTTCACATTGTCATGCACCGTGCGGCCGGTGCGGCCGCTGATCTTGGTGAAGTCAAACTGCACCTTCAGGTGGTCTTCCTGCGCTGTGAGGGAGACTGCCTGCAGCAGGATCAACAGGAGGGAAATCATCATCTTTTTCATGACATTCTGATTTTTGATGGTTTTTATTGTTTTTCGACTGCAAAGTTAGTTGACTGTAATTATATAACGTATAACATCCGTTCCATTTTTCAAAAATTATCGTTCCAACGCAAAAATGACACATTTATTACCCACATTTGGGACGATTGTTACCGTTTTCTCCACCCTTTTTTCATATCTTTGTACCCGAAAAACAAATTATCCCCCCATGAAACGCGTCCTGCTCCCCATCATTCTCGCCGGCATGAGCCTCACGGCTGCCGCAGAGCCCGATTTGCGCCATTTCACTGCAGATGACGGCCTTCACAACAACCAGGTGCGACAGATCGTGGCGCTGCCCGACGGACGCATCTTTGTCGCCACAGAGGGCGCCTTTTCGCTCTACAACGGACGCGAATTTGTGGAGCAGCCCTGCTGCCTCGACAGCGTGCGTCCGCTGCCGGCGGTCGGAGGCCACAGCCATCTTCTGCAGGGCGACACACTCTTGTGGCTCAAGGACTTCGATGCACTCTATCTCTACGACCTGCGCCTCAAGCGCTTCCGCTACGACTACGACCGCTTTCTCAGCGGAGACCCCGTCCGCCGTTTCATCAGCGAAAACAGCGATTCTCTCACCCACGCACGAGTGACGGCACTGAACCCGCTGCGCCCCTTGTTCGACTCGCTGGTGGCCGGCTCTCCGCTGCAACGGGAATGGCTCCAGGCCAGCGCCGTCGACCATCAGGGAGGACTGTGGCTGGGCATGCAGTCGGGCGGACTGCTCTACGTCAACCCGCGCACTCCCCTCGCCCGTCTCGTGCGCCCCGTTGAGGGCGATCTGATGCGGCGCTGCACCCCCGTCGACAGCCGCACCCTGCTGCTGGCCGGATGCCGGGGGATTTATCTCTTCGACACGGAGCGGCAGACGGTGGAACAGACACTGGAGCGGGGGCTCATCAACTGCACGGACATCTGCCGCGACCGCAGCGGGCGCATCTGGATCTGCACACAGCCGGGCCTGATGTGCTACGAGGACGGCGTCCTCACGCGCTACTCCACCGACAACTGCCGGGGGTTCGTCCACAGCCACATGCGCTTTGCCTTCCCGCTCTCCGACGAACGCCTGCTCGTGTGCAACCTCGTCCACCATCTGGGCTACTTCTATCCGCGCGAGCGCCGCTTTGAGCTGCTCGAGGACCTGCTGCCCGAACTGAAGACGTTCCGCACCGTCGTCGCCGCCTGCCCCACGGACGACCCCTCCCGCCTCATCGTCTGCTCGCAAAACGGCCTCTTCCTGCTTGACACCGACAGCAACCGCATCTCGCGTCTCGACAGCGTGGAGGCCTTCGCACGCTATTCCCGCAAGTACAACTGCATCCTGCGCGACCGCAGCGGACGCACCTGGATCGGCACCCAAAACGGACTGCTGCTCCTGCGCCCCGACGGCGGCATCCGGCGCATCACTCAGGCCGACGGCCTTTCCAACAGCTGCATCCAGAGCCTCGCGGAGGACGCCGGCGGACGACTGTGGGTCGGCACCTCACGCGGTGTCAATCGGCTCTCGTTCTCCGAGGGCGCGCTACGCATCCTCTCTTTGGGCGCTTCGGACGGCATTCCTTCGTCGGAGATGGAGGAAAGAGGCGCCTGTGCCGGCACCGACGGCAGCGTGTGGATGCTCTCACGCGACAAGCTGCTGGAGATTCCCGACAGCCGCAATCTCTCCGCTCCCACTCCGCTCCCCGTGCGCCTGGTCAGCATGAAGGTGTCGGGCTGTGATATGCCCGCCGACAGCAGCACGCTGCATCTCGCCTACAACCAAAACTATCTCGACCTGCAACTCTCCGACCTCAACTACGCAGCCCCCGAGCAGACGCGCTATCGCTACCGCCTCGCAGGCATCGACAGCGACTGGCAGACGGCCACCGGCACTCAGGGCCTCGTCTCCGTGCGCTACAACGCTTTGCCCCCAGGCCGCTATCGCTTTGAGGCTCAGGCCGCTACGGGCGACAACCCTTGGGGCACCGTCTTTTCCAAGACATTCGACATCAGCGCCCCCTGGTGGCTCACCTGGTGGGCCCGACTGCTCTACGTCCTGACGGCCGCCACCCTCGTCATCTACAGCCTGCACCGCTACATCAGAAGACGTCAGAAACGTCTTGAACGCGACAACGACGAGCGCGTCAACCGCCTTTTCGAACTGCGCGCCGAAGCGCGCCACCGCTTTGCACAGTCGGTCAGTATCGAGCCCGAGAACATCGGCATCAACAAGGACGAGGAGCTCCTTGTCGCCCGTCTGATGAAAGCCATCGAGCAGCACATGGACGATGCGGAATACACGGTGGACCAGCTGGCTTCCGACGTCGGCATGAGCCGCTCCGACCTCTACCGCAAGACGCAGCAGATGCTGGGCATCACGCCGAACAATTTCCTGCGCAACGTGCGCCTGAAGCATGCAGCCTTCCTGCTCTCGACCACCGACACGCCCGTCAGCAGGATTTCACTGATGGTGGGGTTCCTCACACCGCGCTATTTCAACCAGTGCTTCCAGAATGTCTTCGGCCTCTCTCCGAAGGACTATCGCGCCGGGCACGGCACCAGCGGAAACTAAAAAAAGCTGCCGGATTGCTCCGACAGCCTCATTTTTCATTTTACATTTTACATTTTTAATTACCGCAAAGCGCGGACGCGGTAGGTGAACGTGCGGTCCTTCCAAGGCATCTGATACTGCTCCAGAGGCCAGGCACCCCAGGAGTTCACACAACCCAGACCGAACTGCTGCTGCTGCACCTGAGTGACGGTGAAGGGGCGCTCCACAAGGTCGCCCGAATGGTGCTGGAAGTCACTCTTTTCGTTGCCGTCGTCCAGGTCGGAAGGCAGGAAATGCAGGCTGCTGCACTCCATCGGCGCCTCGTCGCCGGCATTGGCCACCACGGGGGTGAACTCCAGACCGCGACCGGCCACATCGACGACAGCCCAAGAGCGCACGTCGCAGTGGTTGCCGCTCTCCTGAGGACGGATGTAGCCGAAATATTCATCGCTGACCTTGGCCTCGTTGAGCGACAGGGGCATGCACTCCTTGCGGTCGGTGTAGGTCTCAATGGGGCCGCGGCCGTAGTAGCTCACGCGGTCGAAAGCCTTGGGCATCACCCACTGCATGCCGAAGCGGAACATCTGGGGCTTGCGCTCCGCGTTCTCGTCGACATCAAGCTGCTCGGTGACCACGAGCTCGCCCTTCGGCGTCAGGGTATAAACCACCTCGGTGCGGGCGTTCATGTGCTCCAGAGCGCTGACGACGCGGATGCTCCTGGAAGCGCCGCAGTCCTCCACAGTGACACGCTCCACATGAGTGCGGGGCGAACGCCAGGCGCGGAAGTCGCGCTGGAGATGTGCGCCGTAGTCGTTGTCGGTGGGGGCGCGCCAGAAGTTGGGCGTCACGGCATAGCCCTCCTCCAGCATGGGACGGCCGTCCACGTCGAAGTAGTCGAGATGGCCCGTGCGGCGGTTGACCGTGACGGAGACGCCGGCAGCGGAGAGCGTGTAGCAGGCCACCATGGAGTCCACCCCGACGGCAGCGCCCTCGGCGCCCGTCAGCTCGGAGAGGACGGGATAGCGGTAGGGCGAGCAGGAGATCTGCTCCTCGGAGACGGCGTAGCCGGCATCCAGAAGGCCCACGGGGCGGGCGGTGACAAGGCGCACATTGATGCACACCTCCTTGTCGGCATTGCGCTCCACGGCCTCACGCAGGGCGGCGCCGTCGAAGGAGACGCTCGTCACCTGCTGCGCAGGCAACTGGAGGCGGTCCACCGTCTCGATGGCGAGCACCTTGCCGTTGGCCTGAGCCTCGATGACCAGACGCAGACCCTCGGCGCCGGAGAAGAAGCGCTCGTTGAAGATATCCACGGAGCCGGGATTGAGCGTGAGCTTCTTCACCCAGAAGTCCTGATACCAGTGGCGCACCTCCCAAGCGTGGGGATTCCACGAGCGGTCGGGGGCGATGATGCCGTTGCAGTTGAAGTTGTGGTCGGAAGCGGGATAGCGGCCCTCGTCGCCGCCATACATCCATATCTGCTTGCCCGTCACCTTGCTGACGCCGCGGATGCCCTGATCCACGAAGTCCCAGATGAAGCCGCCCTGATACTTGGGATACTTGCGCGTGAGGTCCCAGTACTCCTTGAAGCCGCCCATGGAGTTGCCCATGGCGTGGGCATATTCGCACTGGATGAGGGGACGGTGTTTGGCGGGGTCGTTGCAGTAGCGCTCGCACTGCTTGTAAGAAGCGTACATCGGGCAGTAGAGGTCGGACTTCTTCGACATGTCGTCGTAGGCCTGCTCATACTGCACGGGGCGGGTCTGGTCGAGGGCCTTCACGCGGTCGTAGGCGGCCTCGAAGTTGTCGCCGTAGCCACTCTCGTTGCCCAGACTCCAGAAGATGACGGAGGCGTGGTTGCGCTGCACGCGTACATTATTCTCATTGCGCTCGACGATGGTCTGACGGTAGCGGGCGTCCTGAGCCAGACGGCGGTCGCCGTAGCCCATGCCGTGACTCTCGAAGTTGGCCTCAGCGCAGACATAGATGCCGTACTCGTCGCAGAGGTCGTAGAAGCGCGGATCGTCAGGATAGTGGCAGGTGCGCACGGCGTTGATATTGAGCTGCTTCATGATCTTGATGTCCTGGATCATGCGCTCGACGGAAACGATGTAGCCGCCGTCGGGGTCGAGCTCGTGGCGGTCGGCACCCTTGATGAGGATGGGCTGGCCGTTGAGCAGCACCTGAGAATCTTTGATCTCAATGTGGCGGAAGCCGACGCGCTGCGGCACGCTCTCGAGGACCTTGCCCCGGCTGTCGAGCAGCGAGACGGTGAGGCTGTAGAGCACGGGAGTCTCGGCCGTCCACGCAGAGACGGAAGCAATGGCCTGCGAAAGGGCGGTGCGGTCGGAGGCAATGCGCTGCTTCCCCTGCCAGAGCTCGCGGCCGGAGGCGTCCTTCAGCGAGAAGGCCAGCTGCTGGCCCTTGGCGCCCTTGGTGTCGATCTCGAGGGAGAGCAGACCGGTGGAGCCGCTCAGGTCGCCGTTGAGGCGAAGGTCCTCAATATGGCTCTTGGGGCGGGCGTAGAGATAGACCTCGCGGGCAATGCCGGTGAAGCGCCAGAAGTCCTGATCCTCGCCGTAGCTGCCGTCGCACCAGCGCATCACCTGCATGGCCAGAAGGTTCTTCTTGCCGGCAGTGACGTAGGGCGTGAGGTCGAACTCGACGGTAGACTTGGAGTCCTCAGAATAGCCGACCTCCTTGCCGTTGGCCCAGAGCTGCAGATTGCTCGTGGCGGAGCCGACGTGCATGATGATCTGCATGCCCTTCCAGGAGGCGGGAATCTCCACCTCGCGGCGATAGGAGCCCGTGTAGTTGTTCTTCTCCTCAATGTAGGGAGGGTTGGGCTCAAACTGCGTGGACCAGGCATAGCCGGCGTTGCGGTAGATGCGGTCGCCGTAGCCGTTGAGCTCGAAGAGGCCGGGCACGGGGAAGTCGCTCCACAGCGAATCGTCGAAGCCCGGAGCGAAGAAGCCCTTGGGCGCACGGTTGTGGTCCTTCACGAAATTGAAGCGCCACATGCCCTCAAGAGAGAGGTAGCGCTGGCTCTGCTTCTTGCAGCCACGGGAGGAGAGATCGTCGCTCTCGAAGGCGAAGAAGGAGGTGTGCATCGGCAGCGTGCCGACACGGTTGACGGAGGGGTCCATCCAGCGCGGCGCCTTGGCGGATTTGGGCGCAGCGCCCATCGTCAGCGCGAAAGCCGACGAAAGGCAGAAAAATAGAAGTTTTTTCATGATATGAAGATGTTTTTTTGTCACTTGCGAGACAAATATAAGAAAAAATCGTAACTTTGCGCACCAAAGTGTGATATTTATGAAAGAAAAAATAAAAAAATACGCACCGCAAGCGGCTGTCGGACTGTTTCTCGCAGCCCTCTGCGGCCTCATCCTGTTCAGCGAAGGGCCCATGCTGTGGCTGGCGCAGGAGCAATCGCTGTGGCTGCCGACAGAGCCCTTCCGCGAGAGCATGATGCGACTGCCGGGCGGACTGTTGCTCTGGGCCTCGTGTTTCCTGACGCAGCTCTTCTACCACCCCTGGATGGGCGTGGGGGCGCTACTGCTGCTGTGGGCCTCGACGGCCGTCTGCACCCAGAGGCTCTTCGGCCTGAAGGGATGGAACCGGCTGCTCAGCCTGCTGCCCGCAGTGGCGTTGGCGGGCGCCATCACGCAAAACGGCTACTGGATCTACTACATGAAGATGCCGGGCCTGCTCTTCGTGCCCTCGCTGGGCACCGCCATCGCTACGGCGCTGGCCCTCGGCGTGAAAAGTCTGCCGGGCAACCGGTGGCTGCGCACCGCCGCAGTGGCGCTGACGGCCCTCATCGCCTACCCCTTCACGGGCGCCTGGAGCTTCATGGCCGCAGGGCTCGCCTGCAGCAGTCTGACGGAGCTGGCCGGCGCTGCCGCCGCCATCATCGTCGGGCCCCTCGTCTACTACCGCACGATGTACGGCGAGACGATGCTCCAATATATGTGGAGCGCCGCCCTGCCCTCTTACCGCTACGGACAGGAGACCTACTTCTGGCCCTACCACGTCCCCTACTACGGACTGGCGCTCAGCTTCCTGCTGGCGCTCACGCTGCCGCTGCTGACCGAAAAAATCAAAAGGCGCCGCATCGCCGCGCTGCTGCCCGCCCTGCTGCTGGCCGGATACGCCATAGGGCTCTACTGTGTGTGGTATCGCGACACGAATTTCGACAAGGAAATCCGCATGCAGCGCGCCGTGGAGGAGCGCGACTGGGAAAGCGTCTTGCGCACCTATAAGGAGAAGCCCAAGGCCTGGGGCCACAAAGAGATGCCCGTGACGCGCATCATGGTGATGATGAAAAACGTGGCGCTGCTGCGCGTGGGGCGCGCCGGCGACGAGATGTTCACCTATCAGGACGGAGCCGAGCTGCAACACGCACCCTTCCCCGTGAAGATGACGCAGGTGGGCGGCAAGATGATCTACTACGAAGTGGGCAAAGAGAACTTCTGCACCCGATGGAACATGGAGGACGCCGTGGAGTTCGGCTGGCGCGTCTCGCACCTGAAGTATATGGCCAAAGCCGCACTCGTCTCACGCGATTGGGAGGTGGCGCGCAAATACCTCCGTCTCTTGAAGAAAACCATGTGGCAGGGCGAGTGGGCCGAACGCTACATGCCCTTCGTCGGCGAGGTGAAGAAATGCTGGGACGACGAGGAGCTGGGCTTCATCATGCGACTGCTGCCCGGAGCCGACCGCCTCGACGGCGACAAGACGCTGGTGGAGATGTATCTCCTGCAGACCTTCTCCCACGGCATGGGCGCCGACAAGAACTACGCCGAGCTCACGCTGATGTGCGCCCTCATCATGCAGGACATCGACCTCTTCTGGCCCCGATTCTTCCGCTACGCGCAGATGCTGGACGGCGAACGCATGCCGACACACTATCAGGAAGCCGCGTATCTCTACGGACAGCTGGAGCCCGGCAAGGTGGACATCTCGGGCATGCCCTTCGACGAGAGCGTCAAGCGCAGCTACTACGACTTCTGCCAGTTCAACCAGCAGCTGGGGCCCAACATGAGCGAAGCCGAAAAGGCCGTGCGCTTCCGGCCCGCCTTCGGCAACACATTCTATTACTTTTATTTCTTAGTGCGCAATGTCAAAACGAATTAGTCTGCTGCTACCGCTCGTCGCGCTCCTGGCCGCCTGCACGCCCAAGCAGCCCGCAGAATACAAAGAAAACGGAGCCGAGGCCACCGTCTATCCCGACTACACGGACGTCACCGTGCCCCGCAACATCGCCCCGCTGCACTTCCGCATCGAGGCCGAAGCCGACGGCTACGTCACCGTGATGAAAGCCCCGGGAGAAGAGCTCGTCAAGGAAGGACGCGAAGTGCGGCCCTCGGAGAAGGAATGGCGACGCCTCACGGAAAAAGGCGACATCGAAGTGCGCGTGTTCACGAAGAAAGACGGACGCTGGGAGGCCTTCAAACCCTTCGCCATCCGCGTGAGCCCCGACGCGATAGACCCCTGGATCAGCTACCGACTCATCTCGCCCTCGTATGTGGCCTACGAAAACCTGACGCTGCAGCAGCGCTGTCTGGAGAACTACGACGAGCGCCTCATCTACGGCAACATGATCAACTCGCCCGAAGAGGACGGCCAGTGCATCAACTGCCACTTCACACAGGGCGGCAACCCCGAGAGGATGCAGTTCCACGTGCGTCAGGGCATGGGCGGCACGGTGATCGCCTGCGACGGCCGCCTGGAGAAGGTGGACCTCAAGGTGGACGGCGCCGTATCGGGCGGCGTGTATCCCGCATGGCACCCGACGGAGAAGCTCATCGCCTACTCCACCAACAAGACCGGACAGTCGTTCCACACCACACACCTCAACAAGATCGAGGTGCAGGACACCTACAGCGACCTGGTGCTCTACGACCCCGAAGAGAACAAAATCCACGAGCTGGAGCGCGACAGCGACCGTCTCGACTGCTTCCCCGCATGGAGCCCCGACGGCAAGTGGCTCTACTACTGCAGCGCCCGCTACGAGCACCGCGACACCTCGCTCGTGCGCGACGAAGACATCATACGCCACTTCCGACAGTTGCGCTACAACCTCTGCCGCAGGAGCTTCAATGTGAAGGCGCGCACGTTCGGCCCCGAAGAACTCGTCTACGACGCCGAGAGCGACTCCCTCAGCGCCACCGAGCCCAAGATCTCGCCCGACGGACGGTGGCTGATGTTCACACGCGCCGCCTACGGCATCTTCCACATCTGGCACGGTGACGCCGACCTCTGTCTGATCGACCTGGAAGACAGCACGCTGACGCCCCGTCCGGCCTACGGTCTCAACTCCGAAAGCGTGGAGGCCTGGCACAGCTGGTCCCGAGACGGCCGCTGGGTGGTGTTCTCCTCGCGCAGGGAAGACGGCAACTACACACGCCCCTTCTTCGCCCGTCACGACGGCAACGGACATTTCACCAAGCCCTTCCCGCTGCCGCAGGACGAACCCGAATACCACCGCGACCTGCTCTTCAGCTACAACATACCCGAATTCATGAGCGGACCGGTGACATATTCGCCGCAGGAAATAGCGGATTGTATCAAAAAGGAAGCAAAAAAGGCAAAAAAGTAACTTTTTTACTCCAAAACGGGCATTTTTCCGTAGCAAAATGTTGTTGTTTCATTTTTTTGCCGTAACTTTGCGGCTGAAAAAATGAGATAACGACTTTTTGTTTAACCACACTATTAAATTAAATTAGGTATGGACGCAAAGAAAGTTTTGGAAGATTTGAAAAGACGCTTCCCTAACGAGCCTGAGTATCATCAGGCAGTAGAAGAGGTGCTGGGTACCATCGAAGAGGAGTACAACAAGCACCCCGAGTTTGACAAGGTAAATCTGATTGAGCGCCTCTGCATCCCCGATCGCATTTTCCAGTTCCGCGTAAGCTGGATGGACGACAAGGGCAACATTCAGACCAACATGGGCTACCGCATCCAGCACAACAACGTGATTGGTCCCTACAAGGGCGGTATCCGTTTCCATAAGAGCGTAAACCTGAGCATCCTGAAGTTCCTGGCCTTCGAGCAGACCTTCAAGAACTCTCTGACCACCCTGCCCATGGGCGGCGCCAAGGGCGGCAGCGACTTCTCTCCCCGCGGTAAGAGCGACGCAGAGGTAATGCGCTTCTGCCAGGCCTTCATGCAGGAACTGACCCGTCACATCGGTCCCGACGTGGACGTACCCGCCGGTGATATCGGCGTAGGCGGCCGTGAGGTTGGCTACATGTTCGGCATGTACAAGAAGATCACCCACGAGTTCAGCGGCGTGCTGACTGGCAAGGGTCGCGAGTTCGGCGGTTCTCTGATCCGTCCCGAGGCTACCGGTTACGGCACCGTATATTTCCTGCGCGCCATGCTCAAGACCAAGGGCGACACCATCGAGGGTAAGAAGGTGCTCATCAGCGGCGCCGGCAACGTGGCACAGTACGCTGCCGAGAAGGTGCTCCAGCTGGGCGGCATCCCCATGACCATGAGCGACAGCGACGGCTACATCTACGATCCCGACGGCATCAGCCGTGAGAAGCTCGACTACATCATGGAGCTGAAGAACGTATACCGCGGCCGTATCAAGGAGTATGTGGAGAAGTATCCCACCGCCAAGTACGTAGCAGGTGCAAAGCCCTGGTTCGAGAAGGGCGCACAGATTGCTCTCCCCTGCGCCACTCAGAACGAGATCAACGAGGAGGCTGCCAAGGCCCTCGTAGCCAACGGCATCATCGCTGTGGCTGAAGGCGCCAACATGCCCACCACGCCTCAGGCCATCAAGGTGCTGCAGGACGCCAAGCTGCTCTACTCTCCCGGTAAGGCCAGCAACGCCGGCGGCGTGAGCGTCAGCGGTCTGGAGATGTCTCAGAACTCCGAGCGCCTGTCTTGGACTGCCGAAGAGGTGGATGCCAAGCTGCTCTGGATTATGGAGAACATCCACGAGAACTGCGTGAAGTACGGCACAGAGCCCGACGGCTATGTCAACTACGTGAAGGGTGCCAACGTGGCCGGCTTCATGAAGGTGGCCAAGGCCATGATGGCTCAGGGTGTTGTCTAAGACATACACAGCACATCAACCAAGAAAGAAGCGCTCCCGAATCGGGGGCGCTTCTTCTTTATTTTTTCTAGGATATCTAGTCAGACTAGTGAGACTAGTGAGACTAGTTAAACTAGTTAGACTAGCCTCTCATCTCAGGAAGGAGTCCACCAGGAAGTAGGTGCCCAGAGCACAGAGCCAGCCGAAGAACGTGCCGAGCGTGATGCGGCGGAACCACCACCAGATGGTGACCTCCTCCGACTTCATCAGCGCCAGACCGGCCACGCTGCCGATCGGCAGCAGGCAGCCGCCGATGTTGCCGCTCAGGGAGATGAGATGCCAATACTGTCCGTTCTGCAGGAAGTTCTCCAGATAAGGCGTCACAGCCTCAGCAGGCGTCAGCACGGGATAGATGTTCACGCCGCTCAGGACGAGCACGATGTTGTCCATCACGGCACTCAGCAGGCCCAGGACAATACTCAGCAAATAGGTACTGTGAATGTTGGCATCGAGCCAGCCCGAAGCGGCCCTCATCGCACCGATCTCTATCAGCACATCCACACAGAGGCAGGCGCCCACGGTGTACATGATCACCTGGAGCACCTCATACTGCAGGCTGCGGCCCATAGAGATGGTCTGAGGCTGCTCGCTCTTGATGCGGTGGATATTGATGACTTCGTTGGCCACCCACACGACACCCAGCACACAGAGTGCGCCGAGGAAAGGCGGCAGGAGCGTGATGCGATGGAAGGTGGGCACAAACCACAGACCGCCGAAGGCCAGCACCATGAGGATGGCACGCTGCCAGATTTTCAGCACGCTGTCTTCGCCGCGGAAGCTGTAGGTGGGACGCTCGATGTCGAGGCGCTCGGGCAACGCACGGCGGATGAAGAACGTGGGAATGACCGTAGCTACGACGGCCGAGAGCGCCAGCGAACCGGTGTAGTTGGTCGGCGTGACGGCGCCTTTGGTCCAGATGAGCAGCGAGGAGATGTCGCCGATGACGGTGAACATGCCCGCTGCATTGGCTGCAATGACGATGGCCGCACCGACGTATTGGCGCTGACGCTGCGAGCGCAGGATGCGTCGCATCACCATGAGCATCATCACCGTCGTGGAGAGGTTGTCCAGATTGGCGCTGATGGTGAAGGTGACAAGCACCGTGAGCCAAAGCACGTGATCGGTGTTCTGACTGCGGAGCCAGGTCTTGAGGAAGTTGAAGCACTCGTTGTTGAGCAGCACTTCCACAATGGCCATCGTGGCCAGCACGTAGAGCACGATGCTGCCCATCTGGCCGAAATGCTGCAGGAAGATGTGCGAGGCGATGAACTGCTTCGAGGCCTCCAGCGTGTAGGGCGCGCCGTTGAGGTAGTCGAGAAACTCCTGGGCGTGGAGCACCTGGATGAAACTGGTGCCCGTGCACATGAAGAGCACCCACCCCACTACGCCGCAGAACATGGCGACGGTGGCTTTGTTGAGATGCGTGATGTGTTCTACGCAGATGAGTGCGTAGCCGATCAGCATTAAAACGACAATTGCTATAGTCATCTGTTAAGGTATTTCTTACCGTTGGTAATGACGTAACCCTTCTGTGTGCGGAGGGCACGACGTCCGGCGAGATCGTAGGCGGGAGCGTCCGTCACGTCGGCAGGAGCAGATTCGGGAAGGGCGCCGACGATGCGCACCGAAGTGGGCTCGCCGCCCTCATATATCACACGAACCTCCTCCGCATCGGCGGCGAAGTTGTAGACGCGCACGTCGGAGACGGAGCCGCGGAACATCGGGTCGCTGGCGAACTGGCTGCGGCCGATGTAGTTGAAGACGGGATTGAAGTCGGAGGGCACAATGCCCGTCGTGCCCGAAGCGACCTGCTCACCGTTCACATAGAGCTTGGCACCATTCTCATCCACCGTAGCGGTCACGTGCACCCAGGTGTTCTGAGCAAGCGTCGAGGTGGAGACAACCTTCTCCGTGCCGCCGTTCTTCATGGCCAGACGCATCTGGCTGCCGTTGCTGGGCGTGAGGAACATATACTGGCTCTCGCCGTTGCCAAAATCAAAGACGCGCTGCCAGTTGCTGCCGCCGGTCCAATAGACCCAGGCTGCCACCGTGAGACCCTCATGCGAGGCTATGGCGGAAGGCAGCTGCACGAAGCTGCTGCCGTTGAGCGAGAGTGCCTTCAGCCCGTCCTTCGGGCCGGCGCCGTAGGTCTCCGTGCCGTAGAAGCCGGGGTGGTTGCCGTTTTGAGTGGCATCCAGGATGCTGTCGCCGGTGCACCAGCGTGCGAGCAGGTCCTTCTCCTCCGTGACGGAGCCTTCGAGGGGACCCTCAATAGTGGCGCTCTTGATGCCGGTGCTGATGAAGCGCGTGCGGATGCCGTATTCATATACCGTGCCGGGCAGAGCGGTGTTGTCGGTGAAAGAGGTCGTCGTGAGGCCCTGCGCCAGCAGCTGCCACTCGGTCTCGCCCTTGACGCGGCGCAAGACGTTGAAGCTGTAGTCGGCCGTGATGTAGCCCTTGCGGTTCTTGGGGAAGTTCCACGTCAGGAGCACGGAGCCGGGCTGGTCCGTCACCGCAAATTCTTTGCCCACGATGGGAGCGGTAGAGCTCACTGTGGTGAGGCTCGCAGGCAGGAAACGCCATTTCTGATTGTCCGCTCCGGTCAGGACGGCCACTTCGAGCACGGCGTTGGAAGAGAGCGATCTGGGCTGCAGGCAGAGTCCGTTGTGGCGGCTCATGATGTAGAAGTATCCGTCGCCGGCATAGCGCAGATACCACTGCTCGTTGCTGCCGTAACCGCCGCGATAACCGATGACGCGGGTGCCGGCCGAGAGACCCCAGTTCTCCACGTCGAGATACATGGGATTGGTGCCGGGAATCTGGATGCGGTGGTAGCGGATATCGCCGTTGAGCGTGCGCTCGTGGGGCGTCACGGACCAGCTGCCGCCGTAAGCAAACGACGTCAGCGTGCCGCCGCTGCTGATGGCATAGCTGATGTTGCCCTTGTTGGCGATCTTATAGGTGCCGTTGATGACGGGCTGGATATCTTCTCCGGTCTGGATGTTGACCAGATCCTCGCGGCTCTTCTGCTGATCGCTGCCGTAGGTGCCGCTGGGGTCGCTCTCGACGGTCATCACGAATTCACGCATCGGGCCCTGTCCGTCGTACCACACGTCGCGGTCCTGAGAGAAGAAACGGTAAGTCGTAGGGTAAGCCTGACGCTCGGAAGCGCCGATGAAGCCCTCCACCGTGCCGTCGTTGTGGCGGTAGACGCTGGCGGAGGTCCACTTGTTGCGGTTCTCGCTGTAGGCCAGACGCACACCTTTGTTCGAGGCTTTCATAAACTGGCTCCTCGTGTGCTCTGCGCTGCCCCACCAAATGCCTCTCTGCAGTCCGTACTGCACGCCGACCATCGCCTCCATCACGTTGTGGAGCTCGTCGTTGACGGGCTTCTGACCGGCGTTCTTCACCTCCTGGAAGAAGGCGGCGTATTTGTTGAAGACGCCGGCCAGCTGATGGGTGTTGCCCTGACTGAGATAGGCCTTCGCATCGTTCCAGTATTCGGAGGCGCGGTCGCAGTTGAGCGTGTTGCCTCCGCACAGGTTGATGCCGAGCTCCTTATAGCCGTAATCATTGTAGAGATAATCGCAAATCTTCTTGGCGACACTCCTGCGGATGCTTTCGTTGGTGGAGATCTGTCCGTGGTAGTTGTAGTCGTTCTCGTTGACGGGCGAAACGCTCTCCACATTGATGCCCAGAGCCTGATAGGCCAGACGGTGCACGTCGATGCACTTGGCCCATTCGGCGGCACAGTTATTGACGCTCGTGGGCACGATGGAGTTGCACATATACGTGGAGCCCACAGTGCCGTGATCGTCGTTGAGGTTGACCAGCACACTGGGCTTACAGTATTTCTTAATGTAGGCCGCACGCTGGTTGACGAACGACTGCTGGTCGGCGCTGAGCGTGCCGTCGGCGTTGGAGTCGCTGGGACGGAAGCTGGCGCGCACCACGTCGATGATGTCCTGTCCGGCCGACTGGATGCCGCATCTGAAGTTGCGCTCGTCCATCCAGGCCAGATCCATGCCCCACTCCAGCGGCAGGTATTCTCCGGCGTCGGAGAGGTTGTAAGAGACGGTGTTGTCGGTCTTCGGCACGGCCTTCATGCTGCGTGTCGTGCTGATCACCTGAGCTGCTGCTCCATGGGCCATCATGGCTGCCAAAACGAGAATCAAATTCTTTTTCATGGTATTATTGTGTTGTTGTGTTGCATCACGTTTTAAAAAGCAAAAGAGAGAAACGCCGGCTGGGCGAATCTCTCTTCACTCGAGGTGCCTGGCGGATTCGAACCGCCGTTCACGGTTTTGCAGACCGTTGACTAAGCCACTCATCCAAGGCACCAGGTTTTCCGGTTTTGCGATTGCAAAGGTACAATCTTTATCGCATTCCACCAAATAAATGGCGGATTTTTTTCGCGATATGCCTTAATTTTCCTGCTCTTCCTCCTCTTCGACCTTCTCTACGGGCTGATAGAAGGCGGCGGAGATGGTTCCGAAGACGGTTTTCACCGTCACAATGCCCACGCGCTCGGCACCGGTGGTGTTGGGTGCGGTGATGCGCAGGTCGGAGCGCACGCGATACTCGCTGTGTCCGTCGTTCACGATGTCCGTCGACGAGGGATTGGTGACGACTTCAATCCAGTCGGCCTCGGAGGTCACGGTGAAGTTGTCGCTCGTGAGGAAGATCACGCTGTCTTTCGTGGCGTCCCACTTGAGCTCGTGGCGGAGGTTCGGACGGGGATACACGAAGGCCAGGATGTTGTACTCCTGCTCGGGCGAGCAAGCCGTCAGCGCAGCGACGGCGACGAGCAAAAAGAACGCCCCGCGGACAATAGTCCGTGAGGCGCGCTTAAATGTTGTTTTGAGGCTCATTTACTTCAGGCAGAGAGTCATCTCCTTACCCTCCTCAGCTACGTTCAGCTTGTCCTCGCGGAGCAGCCAGCCCATAGCCAGATAGAGCTCTTTGTCAGTCTTAATCTTAGCGGCCTTCTTCAGGTCCTTGGCGCTCATAGCACCGTTCTCGCTGAGAGCCATCCAGATGGCACCTGCAGCAGTTCCAATCATCTCGTTCATAATCAATTTACCTTTTGGGTCTATGTTAATGTTAATTGTTGCCTTCTTTTTAAAAAGCTATGCAAAGGTACGCTTTTTTTGCGATATAGCCAAATAGAATAAGGTCAAAAACAGAATATTAACAAATTTTACACTTGTTTTTTTGACTTATATCAATAAGATTCCTTACCGATGACCGCTTTGTGGAGCTCTTTTCCGCTCGTTGCGCTGCGGTAGTGATAGACGAAAGTGACCCCTGCATCCTTGTACTTTTTCAGCTGAAGACTCTTCTTGAGATTGCTGAGCAGCTCGTCGTGCAACATGTCTTTCAGCTGTTCGCTGAAGAGCGTGTCGTTGTTGAGCACACCGTTGAGCACGTACCAGTTGTGCACGCTGTTGTCTTCGGCCCGATAGGTGATGCTGTCAAGCGTCTGGCAGCTGTCCTTGCGCTGCGGGCAGTAGTTCAGCGTGAACTCCTCGCACTCCCTCTGGAAGCGCTCTTCCCTGCTCGTGCTGCTGCAGGCGCTCAAGACGAGTGCGGCAGCCGTCAAAGCCGCCGCAGCCCTCTTATGCTTCAGGAGCCATGTTGGTGTAGACGGTCTGAACATCGTCGAAGTCCTCCATCTTCTCGATCATCTTGTTGATGGTCTCGCGCTGCTCGGGCGTCACCTCCTTGAGGTCGTTGGGGATGTAGGTAAACTCACCGCCGACGTCCTCCAGACCCATGCTCTCCAGCTGCTTCTGTATCTCGGAGTAGCTCTTGGGGTCGCCGTAGATGGTCACGGTGCCTTCTTCCTCGTCCTCCTCCCAGTCTTCGTCCACGCCGAAGTCGATCATCTCCAGGATGAAGTCGTCCATATCCATACCGTCCTTCTTCTTGAAAGTGAACACGCACTTGTGATCGAAGAGGAAGGCCAGAGAACCCATCGTGCCCATGTTGCCGCTGAACTTGTTGAAGACGCTGCGCACATCGGCCACGGTGCGGGTCGGGTTGTCGGTCAGGGTGTCCACGAAGATGGCCACACCGTGGGGGCCGTAGCCCTCGTAGGTCATCGTCTTGTAGTCGCTCTGGTCCTTACCCAGCGCGTTTTTGATGGCGCGCTCGATGTTATCTTTCGGCATGTTCTCACGCTTGCACACGGCGATGACGCTGCGCAGCGCGGGGTTGTTCTCGGGCTCCGGACCGCCGGCCTTGACGGCGATGGCAATCTGCTTGCCCAGACGGGTGAATGTCTTGGCCATGTGGCCCCATCTCTTCAGCTTGGTCGCTTTTCTGTATTCAAATGCTCTTCCCATGGGTTTATCTCAGCTCTGCTCCGAGCTGGCTCTTTATGTTGTTAATAATCTTGTTCATGATGGCGTCGATGGCCTTGTCGTTGAGGGTCTTCTCTGCGTCCTGCAGGATGAAGTTGACGGCATACGACTTCTTGCCCTGAGGCAGGTTCTTGCCTTCGTACACGTCGAAGAGGGTCACGGCCTTGAGCAGCTTCTTCTCGCTCTTGTAGGCCACCTCCTCGATCCTGGCGAACTCAGTGGCCTCGTCCACCAGCAGCGCCAGGTCGCGGCTCACGGCGGGATATTTCGAGATCTCCGTGTAGGTCACGCTCTGCCCCTTCACCAGCTTCATGAGCTGCTTCCAGTTGAGGTCGGCGAAATATACGGGCTGGTCGATGTCGAACTTCTTGAGCAGCGCATGCGCCACAATGCCCATCTTCACGAGCACCTTGCCGCCTCTGTTGCGCAGCTCCATGCTCTTGTCGAAGATGTCTTCGGCGCCGTCGGCGATGACGATCTGACCCATCCTGACACCGAGGCGCTCGAGGATGTTCATCACGTAGGCCTTCAGCTCCCAGAACGAGCTCTCCTCGTCGGCGTGGGCCCACGAGCCCTTCACCTTCTTGCCCGTCACCCAGAGGCCCATGTGCAGGTCCTCGCTATAGGCGTCCAAGACGTGCTTGATCACCTCGGGGTCGCGGCTCGAGCTCACGCCGGGCACGATGTCCGGGCAGCGCTTCTCCTGGTGGAAGTAGTAGCAGTTGCCCACCTCGAACATCTTCTGGTCGGGCATTTTGTGGGCGATGTTGCGGGCGATGCTCTCCAGACCGCCGAAGAGCAGCGTCTGGCGCAGCACGTTGAGATCCTGCGAGAGCGGGTTGAGCAGACGCACGGCGTTCTCGCTCTTATAGCTCTCAAGACCGTCGTAGTAGGCGCCCTTCTGCAGCGAGTTGTTCATGATCTCGCGGAAGCCCTGACCCACGAGCTGCTCGCCGATGAGGTTCTGCATCTTGTGGCTCTGGTCGGCGTCGCCCTTCACCGAGAGCGAAGAGTTGATGCTGGTCGGAATCTCCACATTATTGTATCCGTACACGCGCAGGATGTCCTCCACCACGTCGCAGGGGCGCTGCACGTCCACTCTGTAGGCGGGCACCGTGAGCTTGAGACCTTCGGCGCTCTCCTCCTCTATCTTCATCTCCAGACTGCGGACGATGCTCTTGATGGTCTCCCTCTCGAGCTTCTTGCCGATGAGGCGGTCGCAGTAGTCGTAAGAGAGCTCCACGGTGAAGTCGTTCATCTCCTTGGAGACGACATCCTTGATTTGCATTGATATCTTCGCACCGGCTAACTCCTTAGCCATCAGCGCAGCAGCCTTCAACGCATAAAGTTGTCCTTTAGGGTCTATGCCGCGCTCGAAGCGGAACGAGGCGTCGGTCTGCAGGCCGTGACGGCGTGCGCTCTTTCGGATCCACGTGGGGTTGAAATAGGCCGACTCCAAGAGCACGTTGCGGGTGGTCTCGTAGGTGCCGCTGCCCTTGCCGCCGAACACGCCGGCGATGCACATGGGCTCCTCGGCGTTGCAGATGGCCAGGTCCTGCGACGAGAGCTTATGCTCCTCGCCGTCGAGCGTCACGAAGGGGGTGCCTTCGGGCATAGCCTTCACCACCACCTTGCCGCCCTTGATCATGTCGGCGTCGAAGCAGTGGAGGGGCTGTCCGTAGGCCATCATGATGTAGTTGGTGATGTCCACGATGTTGTTGATGGGACGCAGGCCGATGACGCTCAGGCGCTGCTTCAGCCATTCGGGCGACTCCTTTACCTCGCAGTCCGTCAGCGTCACGCCGGCGTAGCGGGGACAGGCCTCCGTGGCCTCCACGACGATGTCGATGTTGAGGTCTTCGTTGTCCACTTTGAAGCCGTCCACCGAGGGACGGTGGAGCGCCGTCTTGCGGCCGTTCTGCACGAGCCAGGCGTAGAGGTCGCGCGCCACGCCGTAGTGGGAGCAGGCGTCGGCTCTGTTGGGCGTGATGTCCACCTCGATGACGTAGTCCGACTCCAGGTGGTAGTATTCAGCGGCCTTCATGCCCACGGGCGTGTCCTCAGGGAGCACGATGATGCCGTCGTGACTGGTGCCCACACCGATTTCGTCTTCGGCGCAGATCATGCCGTTGCTCTCGATGCCGCGCAGCTTGCTCTTCTTGATGACAAACTCTTTGTCGCCGTCGTAGAGCGTCGTGCCCAGAGTGGCCACGATGACCTTCTGTCCGGCAGCCACGTTGGGGGCGCCGCACACGATCTGCTCGGGGGCCTCGCCGCCGAGATTCACCTGACACACGTGCATGTGGTCGCTGTTGGGGTGCGCCTCGCAGGAGACCACCTCACCCACCACCAGGCCTTCCAGCCCGCCGCGGATGCTCTGCACCTCCTCCACGCCGTCCACTTCGAGACCCACGCTCGTGAGTGCTGCGGCCACTTCGTCGGCCGTCATGTCGAAGTCGACGTAGTCTTTAAGCCATTTGTAGGATATATTCATTGTTCTGTTCTAATGTGTTCCTTGTTTTCTCTCCTTATGCCGCTCTCCCCCGCTTCAGAACGGTGCGGGATCGGGCAACTGGTCGAAGGGGTTCTGCGCGCCGGCTTCCTCCTCGGGCGTGAGCTTCGAGGAGATCAGTCCGCCGCCGTCGTCGGCGTAGGGCACGAAACGCTCGTCGTCCTGATCGCTGAAGCGGGCGTACTCCTTCATGAAGCGCAGCAGCACGTCGCCCACGGCACCGTTACGGTGTTTGGCGATGATGATTTCGGCCATGCCCCTGAGGTCGCGGCCCTTCTCGTCCTGGTAGATCTTGTAGTACTCCGGACGGTGGATGAAGCAGACCATATCGGCGTCCTGCTCGATGGCGCCCGATTCGCGCAGGTCGGCCAGCTGGGGACGCTTGCCCTCGATGCCTTCACGCGATTCCACGCCGCGGTTGAGCTGCGAAAGGGCGATGATGGGGATGTTGAGCTCCTTGGCCAGCTGCTTGAGGCTTCGGCTGATGGTCGAGACCTCTTCCTGTCGGCTGTTGTACGACATGCCGCTGGCGTTCATCAGCTGCAGGTAGTCGATCATGATGATCTTCACCCCGTGCTCGCTCACCAGACGGCGGGCCTTTGTCCTGAGCTCGAAGACGCTCAGCGAGGGCGTGTCGTCGATGTAGATGGGCGCGCCGAAGAGGCGGTTGATGCGCTTGTCGAGCTGGTCCCATTCGTAGGCGGCCAGCTGTCCGTTTTTGATCTTCTCGCCGGGGATTTCGCAGATGTTCACGATGAGACGGTTGACCAGCTGCACGTTGCTCATCTCCAGCGAGAACATGGCTACGGGAATCTTGTGGTCCACGGCCATCTTGGCCATCATGGAGATGACGAAGGCGGTCTTACCCATAGCCGGTCGGGCGGCGATGATGACCAGGTCGGAGTTCTGCCATCCGCTGGTCATCTTGTCCAGCTTGCTGAATCCGGTGGTCAGACCCGAGAGTCCGTCTTCTCTGGCGGCGGCGATGTTGAGCAGGTCGAGCGCCTGTTTGATGACGGGGTCGATCTGGGTGTACTCCGTCCGCATGTTCTTCTGCGAGAGCTCGAAGAGGCGACCCTGCGCGTTCTGCATCAGGTCGGCCACGTCGACGCCCGGATCGAAGGCTTCGGTCTGCAGCATGCTCGTCAGCGTGATGATCTGCCGGGCCAGGTATTTCTGCTGGATCACCTGGGCGTGGTATTCGATGTGGGCCGAGGAGTTGACGGCGAGCGTCAGACCGGCCACATAGGGCTGTCCGCCCACTTCGGCCAGATAACCTTTGGCATCGAGCTCCTCCACCACGGTGACCACGTCGATGGGCTTCTGCCTGGCGGCCAGGTCGCGCACGGCTTCGTAGATCTTCTGGTGGCGCTTGTCGTAGAAGCTCTCGGGGCTGAGGATTTCGGCCACCTGGAAATAGGCGTCCTGCTCCACCATCAGCGCACCGAGCACCACAGCCTCCATCTCGAGGTTCTGGGGCTGGCGGTGTCCGAGGTTGTCCACGCTGGGCACTTCCACCACTCTCGTCTGCGATTTTCTGCGACCTTCTGCCATCAGTTTGATATTTTTCCGCGCAAAAGTACAAAAAAAAATATTTCTTACGCGACATGCGCCCCGAGATTTTTTGTCTATTTCATTTTTTTTTCTACATTTGCGGCGCAAACACTCACAAGCTAACACGACACAACACACTATGAAACGCTATTTCCTCCTCCTCGCGGCACTCCTGTGCCTCACTCTGGCCCAAGCTCAGAAGAAGCAGATGGCCCGCGTCAACTACATCATGGAGCAGATGCACTTCGACCGCGCCACGGCCTCCAAGGTGCGCCCCACCGTGCAGGCTTTCGTCGAAGCGCTCCACACCAACAAGGACAAGCACGACGCCGTGCAGGACAAGTATCTCGCCGCCGAGGAGTCGGGCAAACTCACTGACGCTCAGGCCGAAGAGCTCATGCAGTCGAAGTTCCGCAAGGACGCCGGCGAGCTCGACATCCGCCGTCAGTACTACGCCCGCTTCAAGGCCCTCGTCGGCGCTGCCAAGGCCCGCCGCATCATCGCCCTCTCCAACGACAAGCTCTCCAAGAGCGGCTCTTCCAAGGACAAGGAATGAGTCTGCGCCTCTGGCTTCAGGCCGCCCGTCCGCGCACGCTCACGGGCGCTGCCGCTCCCGTCATTGTCGGTCTCTCTTCAGCCTGGCACGAGAGCGGTTCGCTCCGCCTCTGGCCCGCTTTGGGCTGTCTTCTCTTTGCGCTGCTGATGCAGATCGACGCCAATCTCTTCAACGACTGGTGGGACTGCCGCAAGGGCGTCGACACGCGTGTGCCGCGTCTGGGCCCCGTGCGTCTGTGCGCCGCCGGCCTCATCCCCATGCGCTCGATGCAGCGCGCCGTCGTGCTCGTCACCCTCCTCTCGGCCCTTGTCGGACTCACTCTTTTTTGGCACTCCTTCTCCCTTGAGGCCCCGATGCCGCTGGGACTTCCGGCGCCGCTCCTGATGCTGCTCACGGGCGCTGCCTGCCTGCTGTCCTTTGCGGCCTACTCCTCTTTCTTCTCGCGCCTGGCTCTGGGCGACGTGCTGGTGGTGGTCTTCTTCGGCCTCGTACCGGTGGTGTGCACCTGCCTCCTGCAGGACGTCGCCGCCACGCCCGGCCTCTGGCGTCAGGCCTTCGCTATGGGACTTGCCACCGACGCGCTGCTCGTGGTCAACAACTACCGCGACCGCGAGGGCGACCGCCTCACGGGCAAGCTGACGCTCTGCACCCTCATCGGGCCGCGCCTCTCGCGCGCTCTGTATCTGCTCCTGGGTATGGCCGCAGCGGCTCTGGCGGCGGAGAGTCTTCATTTCAGCACGTTGCGCCACGCCTGGACGCCCCTGCTGCTCCTCTTTTATCTCGCGCTGCACGCGGGTGCGTGGCTGCGCCTCAGGCGTCTGGAGGGCAAGGCGCTCAACGGCGTGCTGGCCGCTACGGCGCGCAACATCTTCGTCTTTTCCCTTATTCTTGCGGCAATACTTTGGTGAAGGGCTTGGGCAGCGCATAGTGCACCAGCTCCTCCCTCGGAACCCATCGCCAGTCTTCCGTCAGCTCACGGGGCACATCGGCCATTGTGCCGCGCCCTATTTCGATGCGCAGCAGACGGTGCGTCAGACGGTGGCTGACAACGTGTTCGGGCTTCATCCTGTGTGAGGCCGCCACTTCGAGAGGCTCCCAGAGGCCCTGCCAGATGTCGCGCCCCGTGCGGCGGTGAAGCAGCATCTCGCCCCTTTCGTTCTCTATGATGAGGTAGCGCAGCGTGCGCTCCGTCACCTTCACCCGCGAGGCTTTGCGGGGCAACTGATCCTGAACGCCTTCGGCCCGCGCCAGACACATCGCCTCCAGCGGGCAGTCTGCGCAGCGGGGGTTCTTGGGCGTGCATACGGTGGCGCCGAGGTCCATCATCGCCTGGTTCCACTCCCCTGCCGTCCAGCCTCTCCGGGCCATCCCTTCGGCGCCTTCGTCGAGCAGCGCGGCGGCCAGGTCGCGAAACACGGCGCCCGGACGGTCTATGGGGGTGTCGATGCGGAAGACGCGACTGAGCACGCGGTAAAGGTTGCCGTCGATGGCGGCGCGCCGCTCGCCCCAGACGATGCTGGTGACGGCCGCTGCGGTGTAGTCGCCCACGCCGGGCAGTGCGCGCCACTCCTCGTAGCTGAGTCGCCGGTTTCCTTGGGCGTAATGGGCGGCAATCTGTTTGGCGGCCCGGTGCAGGTTGCGGCAGCGCGAGTAGTATCCGAGGCCCTGCCACAGGCGCATCACGTCGTCCTCCTCCATCTCCGCGAGGTCTTCCACCGCAGGACAGGCGTCGGTGAAGCGCCGGTAGTACCCTTCGGCCTGCGCCACCTGCGTCTGCTGCAGCATCACCTCCGAGAGCCACACGCGGTAGGGGTCCTTCGTCCCCCGCCACGGCAGCGTCCTCCCGTGCGCCTCATACCATTCGAGCAAAGTCTCGCAGAAGTCCATTTTTTCTAGAGATTTCTAGGCAATCCTAGGCTTTCCAGGATTGCCTAGGATTGCCTAGGCCTTCCTAGGATTTCAGAGTAAACCTTCGCCATGAGGGCGCCGCTCACGTTGTGCCAGACGCTGAAGACGGCGCCGGGAACGGCGGCCAGGGGAAACGCCGCAAAATGCAGCACGGCCAGTCCGGAGGCCAAGCCCGAGTTCTGCATCCCCACCTCGATGGAGAGCGCCACACGCTTGGGATACGGCATGCGGAGCAGACGTGCGATGAGATAGCCCAGCGAGAGGCCGATGGCGTTGTGCATCACCACGACGGCGATGACGAGCAGGCCCGCCGTCAGCAGCTTCTCGGCCGAATGGCCCACGACGAGGGCCACTGTGGCGGCGATGGCCAACGACGAGAATCCGGGCAGATAGGGCACGGCGCGTCGCGTCAGAGCCGGCAGCCAGCGCTGCGCGGCCAGTCCGGCCACGATGGGCAGCACGACGATGGTGACGATGCTCTGCATCATGGCCCCGGCGTCCACGTCGATGCTGTGTCCGACGAGGAGCCACACCAAGAGCGGCGTCACCAGCGGCGCCAGCAGCGTGGAGCATGCCGTCACGCCGACGCTCAGAGCCAGATCGCCTTTGGCCAGATAGGTGATCACGTTGGAGGCGGTGCCTCCGGGGCAGCAGCCCACGAGGACGACGCCGAGCGCCACATCCTCAGGCAGTTGCAGCAGTCGTGCCAGCGCCCACGCCGTGAGGGGCATCACGACGTATTGCATCACCACGCCGGCGGCGATGTCGCGGGGCCTCATGGCCACCACGCGCAGGTCTTCCGTCGAGAGTGTGAGTCCCATGCCGAACATGATGAGTCCGAGCAGGGGTGTGATCCACCAGGTGTCTATGGCGGCGAACGGTGCGGGCCAGGCAAGCACCGCTGCCGTCACGGCGACGACCATGAGGCTCATCCATCTGGCCGCTATGTCAAAAATCAGTTTCATCAAATGTCAATTAACTACAATCTTCTCGCCATTGTGCACATAGATGCCCGGCTTCGTCGGCTTGCTGTCGTACTTGCGACCGGAGAGGTCGTACCAAGGCCCATTGTCCATTGAACATTGAACATTGAACATTGAACTTTTAATCTCTTCCACTGCCGTCGGATCGTCTATATCGAGGTTCATCACGATGTTGTGCACCATCTGCTCCGGGCCGAGATTCACGTGGAACCAGGCACGGAAGGCGTTGATGGTCTTGTCTTTTACGGGCCAGAAGAGATTGTTCCCCGAACCGAGGTACAGATTGCTTACATCGTCGCCGGGAAGCACTGTGGGATCGTAGTTGCCGCGGAACTCCACGTTGCCGTCCCCGCTCGTCACGGGAGTGTTGTTTTTGCTGATGACAACAGCGTTGAACACCGGGTTGAAGATGCTTGTCGGAGCCGACTTGGGCACCACGTCGCCCTCTGCTATTTCCCATCCGGAGCCGAGGGAAGCCTGCAGCACTTCGTTGCTCATGCCGCTGGCATCGGTGGCATCTGCCACTTTGCCGCTCTTCCCGTAGCAGTTCTTGACGGTGATGTTGTCTTTGCCGGCCGTCTTCACGGTGATGCCGTACGTGCCGTCCTCCAGACAGTCCGCAACGCTGTGCGTTCCTGCGTCGTTCCATGCATCGAAAACGCCGATGATGGCGTCATCCGGTCCCGTCAGACTTCCCGTGAAGAGACAGTTGGCGACGGTGGTGATCGACGACAAGCCGTGTCCGAGAACGCCGCCGAACCATTTCTCCGTTGAAGTGACACTCACGGCCACATGGCAGTTCTGAATGATGTTCGTACCGCTATGGGCGTAGCCTACGAGTCCGGTGCAGTGCCTTTTACCGGAAACCGTTCCTGCTGTCTTGACGTTTTGTATGATGGCGTCGCTGATGTAACGGAACGGGGCTGTGCCGCGATTGCCCGTGTCGTCAAGCGTGACGTTCATCGTGTGTCCCGCACCGTCGAAGATGCCCTTGAACGGATGATCGCTTGTGCCCACTGTCGTTGTCACATCGATGTCGGCGCCGAGTCTGACCAGCTTGCCCTCGTACGACTCCGTTCCGCTGTTGATATTCTCTGCAAATGTGTTCCAGTCCTCTGCCGAGTTGATGGTCAGGGCTACAGGCAATCCGCTCTCCCACTCCACCAGATACGGCTTGCCGGCCTCGATGGCCGCAGCGTCTTTGAAGTAGAGCGAGAGCGTGCCGCTTTCGCCGTCGTAGCCGGTCTGGCGGAGCCCCTCGCCGCCTTCGTCGTGGCGGGTGCCTTCTGCGTCATACCAGCCTTCGGTGTCGAGCTCTTTGACCGTAGCGCCTTCAAGAGCCGTGCCCGTCAGCGAAGCCAGGGCGAAGGGCAGCGTGAGGGTGTTCCAGTTGCCTTCCATATTCAGCATGCGGCCTGAGAGCTGCGCTATCATGAGCTTGCCGTCGTATGCGGCGATGGCCACGCTATTGACGGCGTTGTCGTTCAGCGACAACAGAGCCGACTGCATCGTCTTGCCGGCGATGGCGCCCTTTTGCTCGTCGTCCAGCGTGCCGTTGTAGAGGTTCGCGCCGTCGCTGTAGGTGAAACCGTCTGCTATGCTGACAGCGCCAAAGTATTTGCTGGCCGTCAGCGCGCCTCCGGCGAGGGTGGTCGTGCCCGATGCTGCGACGCCATAACCTCCTTCACTGCTGCTCGCAGCCGTCACGCTGCCGCCGTTGATGATGATGTTCCCGCTATTGGTTCTGATGCCACTGCCCTCCTTGGTGCCGCCCGTCGCTGTCACGCTGCCGCCGTTGACGGTGATGTCCCCTTTTGAGGAGTAGATGCCGTCGGCGTCTTCACCGCTGCTCGTGGCCGTCACGCTGCCGCCGTTGATGGTGATTTTCCCTTCGGCCAGGATGCCTACGCTCTCCCAATGGTCGGTTGTGGCCGTTATGATACCGCCGTTGATGGTGATGTCCCCGTAAAGGGAGCAGATGCTGTAGCCGATGTTGCCTGCAGAGGCGATGAGCTGTCCCGTGCCTTCTTTCTGGCCGTAGATGGTGAGATTCTTCTCGGCATTAAAGACAAATCCGAGCATGGCGTCGTCGACGGTGAGCTTTGCCCCGTCCGCCAGGATGAGGTGGGCATGATCATCCATGAAGTTCAAATACGCGAGTCTGACCTCACCGTTCGCTACGTACCAGTGCTCTTCTCCCTTGGTGCCATAGATGCCGCCTCCCGAAAGGTCGACGACTGTGGCCGTCACACTCTTTTCCGTACCGTCGGCGTCGATATAGGTGACTTCAATATCCTCTGCCCATGCGGTCATCGCGCTCAGGACGGCGACGAGTGTCATGAAAAACTTTTGCATAGGGGTATGTGTTGTTTGTTGTTTTTTTGAAGAATAGGGTTTGTTCATCATCTCTATCGGGGGGCAAAGATACGAAATTTAATTGAGAATTGAAAATTGAGAATTGAAAATTGAAAAAAATCAAAAGAAAACTGCAAAAAAATGACACACATAGTGACAAAAATGATACATTGAATAAAAATTTTCGGACAAGGTGATACCCTCTCACGCGAGACGCTGTTCGACGAGGAGAATGAGGAATGGTAGTTACACAAAGCGCCTGCAGACAATGATCTGCGGGCGTTTTTTTCTTATTCCGCCTTATACTCGGAGTAAAAAAAACACAGATTTCATCGAAAAAAATGGCGCATTCAACATGAACCGCCTTGCTTGTGTCCTTTTGCGCGGCAAATGGGGCCGAGTGTAACGATGGCAAATAAGCCTCACCGCGAAAACGTTCACTATAGCACCGACGTACCCAGGGGCGACTGGGGTCTTTAGAGCGGCCACTGAATGTGGCTGCGGCCCCACAAAGGGGAGCGAGTCTCCACTCGCGACGGAGGGAGGACAGATGGTCAAACAACGTAGTGCGCTCCGCTTGTGAAAGTAGAGCGGTTTTTTTGTGACCAAATACCTGTAAAATTCAAAAAATTCTCAAATTCTCACAAAAGAAAGAGAGAAAGGGCAAAAGAGAGAAAAGAAAATATAAAGAAAAGAAGTTTATAGTTAACTACTCACTACTAACGTAGTTCATAGTTCCCTATAAACGCAGAAAAAAGCCAGTGAGAATTTTTTTGAGAATTTTTGACTGGGCTTGGGCGTAGCGCGATGCGCTCCGCATTTTTTATTTTTTTGAGGCCCTATTAGCCTGGCTTTGATTCATGAGGCTTGCCCCATAGACATTGCTCACGCTCGGCAGACATGAAGCAAGCTTCTGTTTGCCCTCACTTAATCGCAAAGTTGTCAAGTTTTACGCGAATACGCATATACGTAATGCGCAGGCGTGTTATTATAAAATCGCACATGAGAATTTGAGAATTTGAGAATTTGATATAATTTCTTCGATTGTTATATTTCGCTGATTTACATAGGGGTTACAAGCAAATCTGTGCATTAGCATTTTTTTGTGTCGTACCTTTGCACCGTCAAAAGTTCTCCTGCAGAGCGTCTGCGCAGCGCCTGCAAAACAGCGGAAGAACTATCAATTATCAATTAACCAGAACCTCACGATGTACAGGCAATCGTCGTTACTACTATGGCAAAGATTACTCCTATGTGGCTCACCACCGGCATTCGCGGCCGAGCCGACCGTACGTCCAACACGTACACCAAGATTGACCGTCTCACCGGTCGCGTGTATGCCGTAACGCTCCGCAACCCCCGAAAGGGCAAGGACTTCAACGACGCACAGATCACCCAGAACAACAAGTTCGGCGCAATGAGCATGGGTGTGGGTGCATGGCTCCGTGCCGCCAAGGCTGCCGACGCCTCCGCCGAGGACAAGGCACAGCTGGAGAAGTTCGTCAAGCAGCTCCGCGCGCAGCATCAGTACCCCAACCTCATGTCGCTCATCGTAGGCAAGCGCTACGCCGTCGTCAATGATCAGCTCACCGCCGTCACCATCAAGGACGGCCAGTACAGCAAGACCGTGCAGTTCGAGTTCAACGCCCGTCCCGTCGTCGGCGGTCTCGACGACGAGGGTTCAAACGGTTCCAGTGATTCAAATGGTTCAAGCGGTGGCTCCGTAGATCCGAACCCCGTAAATCCTGATCCCGCTGCAGGCGGCAGCTTCACGATCGCTGCAGGTGTAGGCTCTGACGGCGGCGGCAGCGTGACCATCAAGAAGAACGGCACCGTCGTAGCCGGTAACAGCGTGGAGGCAACGGGCAGTGACACGGTGGTCATCGAGGCCGTGCCTGAGAACGACAACTTCCAGTTCATGAGCTGGAGCGACGGCAGCAGCCAGAACCCCCGCACCATTCAGCCCAGCGCTGACATGAACCTCGAGGCCTCGTTCATGGATCTCTCCAAGATTTGAGGTTTGAGGTTTGAGATTTGAGGTTTCTATGAAACGGAAAATCGCTCTCATGGCATTCGGCTCCGCAGTGGCATTCGCTGCTGCGGGGCTGATCCTGCCTCCGCTCGGCGTCATCGACGGCTCTGTGCTGATGCTCTCCGCACAACTCCTCGTCCTCTGCGCCACGCTCCTGGGTGTAGATGGATATTACGACAAGATGCGGGACCTGATTAAAAAATAGACCCTGAAAGGGTCAAATAACTTAGGATAGGGGCTTGCCCCTATCGATGGGGACCCACACCATCCATAATTATTAGCCCCTTACAGGGGCGTGGGAATAGGGCGATCCATTCCCCCAGGGGCAAGCCCCTGGTCTAGGTTATTTAGCCCTTTCAGGGCATTAATTTTAATTATCAATTATCAATTAGAAAAATGAACCTCTCACCGCACTTTACTTTGGAAGAAATGCTTCACAGCGATACCGCAGAGAAGAATGCATTGCCCAGAAATTCGTTGAATCGAATTTTATCATTTTCTCATTTTCTCATTTTCTCATCATCATTTTTTGAGTTTTTCAAAATGCGGCTTCAGCCCGCGCCGCGTTGGTCAAGCCCCCCATTCCCTCGCCCCGCATCGTCATCAACGACAGCCCTGCCAATCCGGCGGTTTTTTTGTGGCAGGAATGCAAAAAATGATGCACATAATGACAAAAATGATACATTAAATAAAAAATTACGGACAAGGCGCTTTAATTTTCAATAAATTGCTGTACCTTTGCAGCCGTTTAGTATATTTAAAGTAAAAAGATTATGAAAAAAATGTATCAAAAGCCGACGATGACGGTAGTCAAAGTTCAGGCATCGAGTATGCTGATGCAGAGTGTGCGAGGCGACGTAAACGCCACAATGAACACCACGTGGGAGGAGGAGGACATCTGATGCCCTCGTTGCTATCTGAGTATCAACAACAAGAAAGAAGAAGACAATGAAAACAACGAATATTTTCAAGACACTGGCATTGGCCGTGACGGCCTCCGCTATAATGCTGTTCAGCAGCTGCGGCACTGACGACGACATCATCGAGAACGCACCGCAGACCACCCCTGCTGCCGAGACCGTTTCCCAGAAAGGCTACGCTCTGCCCGTCACCGTCAACGTGACCCGTCAGGACGGCGGCACCAAAGCCACGTACAACGAATCTACCAAAAAGCTCGAATTCAGCGCAGGCGACAAACTGTTTGTGATTGGTTCGGCTACCGCAGCTGGTCAGTTTGCCGGCACGCTGGATTATGATACAGAGAAGGGAAACTTCAGCGGCACCATCTATACCCTGAAAAAGTGGACCGGCACTCCTGATGCTCTGTTTACAGCAGCTTCTGCAGAAGAGAATCTCACCGCCACCCTGCTGCCTAATAACTACGAGAGCACGGGCTTTTTATCTATTAACAACAACAATACTACAGATAAAGCTTATGACGATAGACTAACAGTTTCTGCTTCGAAGGCTTTTGTTGCCTCAGAGACTGCAAAGGCAACAGGCGTAGAGCAATTAAGCTTTGAGCAAACATATACTTACAGCAGTGGCTTTACCCTGAGCCCCGAAAATGCCATTCTCAACTTCACCATCACCGGCTTGGAGACTGGCGCTAAGGACGTGTCATTACAGATACGATCTGGATTTGGTTATACTATATCAGGAAGCGTGACTCCCAATGCTTCGGGCGTTGCCACATTTGCCATCGGCGTACCCGTTGGTGCAAATATAAAAGAAGGGTCTAACAACCTGACCGTGGGTTCCCATAATTTCACCCTTCCCAGCACCACAACGTTCGCCGCCGGCAAGATTTATAATATCACGAGGGCTGCTATGCCGGCAGGCAACGTCGTGGATCTCTCCAACCTCTCCGGCGACTACGTAGCCCAGAATGGCGACGTGCTGACGGGTACGCTCGCAGACAACTACAGCATTGATATTGCCAACGACGCCACTGTGACGCTCTACTATGCGAATATCAACGGTGACGGCACATTGTCGGGCAACTATCCCGGCATCGATTGCCTGGGCAACGCCACCATCATCCTGAAAGGCACAAATGTCGTCAAGGGTCTCGGTGCAGATTATCCGGGCATTTTTAACGGAAACGCAACCACCACACTCACCATTCAGGGTGACGGCTCACTGACCGCCACCGGCAACGGCGAGGGCGCCGGCATCGGCGGCTCAAAACTTGCTGACTGCGGCTACATCGTGATCAACAGCGGCACCATCACCGCCAACGGCGGTCCCAACGGCGGCGCAGGCATCGGCGCAGGCACGAGCGCATCCGTCAAAGGAACCATCACCATCAACGGCGGCACCATCACTGCTACCGGCAGTTATGGCGCAGCCGGCATCGGCTCCGCTTACACTCCAACGGGAGACGAAACCCCGTCCGCCTGCGGCAACATCACCATCGCCAACACCGTGACCCGTGTGACCGCCACGAAGGGCACCAATGCCGCTCATAGCGTCGGTATAGGCTATAATGGCAGCACCTGCGGCACCGTCACCATCGGTGGTACAGAATATTGGAAAAACGACGCCTATGTCGGCACCGGTTCCACCTACCTCACACAGAGCCCGTTGGTTTATGAGCCGAGCCATTAAGCAAATATGTCTATGGAGCGTAGCTTCATGAAGGCTGATGTCTGCGGCGACTAGCCGTGAAACCTGAAACTAATTAGCCCTGCCACCCGGCGGGGCTTTTTTGTGGCGGGAATGTAAAAAATGATGCACATAATGACAAAAATGATACATTAAATAAAAATTTACGAACAAGGCGCTTTAATTTTCAATAAATTGCACTATTTTTGCAGACAGTTATAACCATAAACCTATATACCGACATGAAAGTCATTGACTGCGATGACAACCAGCGGCAATATGTCAAAAATAGCCTTTGAGTGCACCAAGCAGGCTTTCGGCATCGACAGCATCATCTTTGCCTCGGATTATCCCTACGTGTGTCTGGCAGACATGATGAAATTCATGAACTCTCTGGATCTGACGGAGGAGGAAAGAGAAAAGGTCTTCCACCTGAATGCCGAGAAGTACATCCTCAGCTAGAAAGACGAAAGACCAAAAACGATAACGATAACGTTAACCTTAACGATAACGATAACTTGAAATGAAGCGAATTGTTCTCTCCCTGCTGCTTGCGGCAAGCGGTTTTGCAATGAATGCGGCCGACGTGCAGGCACAGACGACCTACAAGATGGCCGGACCCTACGAGGTGGTGGCCCGCGACGGCGAACACCGAGCCACGAAAAGCGGCAGCGAACGCGACATGCACACGGCATGGGACTGTGCCCGCACGGGAGAGACGGACAAAGCGCTGGAGATCATCAACGCCTACGCCACGACGCTGCAGCGCTTCGACGGACACGACGCGCCGCTGTGCACCATACAGGCCTACTGGCTGGTGAGGGCCATGACGGAGGCAAAAGCACATCAGACGCCCGAGTGGACGGCGATGATACGGCGCGCCATCCTGCCGCTGATGGAGCAGTTTGAGGCCGACAGCCCCTACGCCAACGGCAACTGGGGCGCCATCGTGAACCGCTGCCGCATGGCCTGCGCCATCTTCCTGGAAGACAGCGCGCTCTACCGGGCCGCCATCGACTACCACCTCAGCGCCAACGACAACGGAGCGCTGCCCCGCTACATCGGCCAGACGGGACAGTGTCAGGAGACGGGGCGCGACCAGGCGCACGTGCAGCTGGGACTCGGAGCGCTGTGTGACATCTGCGAGATGGCCTGGACGCAGGGCGACGACCTCTGGGGCGCATTGGATAACAGGCTGATGAAGGGGCTGGAATACACGGCCCGCTACAACCTGGGGCACGACGTGCCCTTCGAGACCTGGCAGGACTGCACGGGGCTCTACTGCGACTGGACGGAACCCGGAGCGATGCAGCGCGGACGCATCCGCTGCATCTATGATGCGGCCTACAAGCACTACACGACGGTGAAGGGCCTGAAGATGCCCTACACGAAGAAGCTCCTCGAGCTGCAACGCAAAGCGGAGCGTCGGGGCGAGATCATACGCGACCCGGAGGCCGACCGCTTCGACGTGAAGGGCGTGAAGGAGGGCGTGCGTCTGCACCGGCTCTTCGCCTACCCCGCCCCCGAAGGCGCGCCGCTCAAGCACGACTACGACGTGTACGTGCAGGCGCTGGGCAGTAAGGAATGGACGAAGATCGACACCTACATGGCGAAGGTGAACGCCCCCGCGGGAGACAGCAAACACCGCCAGAGCGAGATCAGCTATGCCTGGTTTGACTTCACGGGCAGCGTGAAGGTGCGCGTGGTGACGAAAAACAAAAAATACAGGAACGTGCGCGTGCGACCCGACTACAGAGGCGTGATCGCCAACCGGCAGAACGACTCAACGGTGCAGTTCCTGCTCTTCCAGCCGGAAAACCTCAGCGTGGAGTTCGACGGCAACATCACGGACAACCTGTTGCTCTTCACCTCGAAGCCCGTCATCGCCAAAGAGGAGGCCGAACGGCAGGCCAAGGCCGAAGGACGCCGCTTCACGTACTACGCACCGGGCCTCTACACTCAGGACACCCTCCGCGTGGCCTCGAACACGACGGTCTATCTGGCCCCCGGGGCCTACTTCACCGGCACCTTCGCCATCGAGGATGCACACGATGTGCAGATCCTGGGGCGCGGCATCGCCCGTCCCAGAAGCGGCTACGAAGGCTGTCACGTGCACCGCTCGCAGCGCGTGCTCATCGACGGGCTGACGGTGAACACCTGCCCCGTGGGCGGTTCGGACGGCGTGACGCTGCGCAACGTAAAGAGCATCTCCCACCCCGGATGGGGAGACGGCCTGAACGTCTTCGCCTCGCAGAACGTGCTCTACGAACGCGTGTTCTGCCGCAACTCGGACGACTGCACCACAGCCTACGCCACGCGCAAGGGCTTCTCGGGCAACTGCCGCAACGTGACCATGCGCAACGCCACACTGTGGGCCGACGTGGCGCACCCCATCTTCATCGGCATCCACGGCAACTCGGAGCGCGGCGACACCATAGAAAATCTGCGCTACGAGAACATCGACATACTCTGCCAAAGCGAGCCTCAGGTGGACTATCAGGGCTGCATGGCCATCAACTGCGGCGACAACAACCTGGTGCGCAACGTCACCTTCGAGAACATCCGCGTGGAGCAGATTCACCAGGGCAGCCTGCTGCAGGTCAAGATCGGCTACAACCAAAAATACTGCACGGCGCCCGGACGCGGCATCGAAGGCGTGCGCTTCAGGAACATACGCTACAACGGCACGCAGCCTTATCTCTCCGTCATCAACGGCTACAGCGAGGAGCGCAAGGTGAAAGACATCACCTTCGAAGGCCTCAAGATCAACGGACGGAGGCTGTATGACAAGATGAAGGGCAAGCCCGCCTGGTACGCCACCGGCGACTACATCCCCATGTACGTGGGCAACCACGTGGAGAACGTTGTCTTCTATTAAAGCAACGCCCTCTAAACTCTAACCTCTAACCTCTAACCTCTAAACTCTCAACTCTCAACTCTCAACTACTCCCTGTTTTTCGTGTCCATGAAGATGGTGACGGGCCCGTCGTTGAGCAGGCGCACCTTCATCTCGGCGCCGAAGACGCCCGTCTTCACCTCACGACCGATGAGCCCCTCCAGCTCCCGGCAAAAGGCCTCGTAGAGCGGCACGGCGTGCTCGTGGCTGCCGGCACGGAACCAGCTGGGGCGGTTGCCCTTCTTGTAGCTCGCAAAGAGCGTGAACTGGCTCACCACCAGACACTCGCCCCCGATATCCGTGAGGCTGCGGTTCATCACCCCCGCTTCGTCGTCGAAGACGCGCAGCTGGGCTATCTTCCTGACCAGCCAGTGGAGGTCCTCCTCCGTGTCGTCGTCCGACACGCCCAGAAGCACCAGAAAGCCCGCACCGATGGCGCGCTCCTCCCCGGGGTCGATGCCGGCGACGCCGACGATGCGCACGCCCGCCTCCGTCACACGCTGAACGACCGCCCTCATAGCATCATGACTGCCTCCTCCAGCCAGTGACGGTCCACCTCGTCGAAGGTCGCGAGCTCGCGGCTGTCGATGTCCAGGACAGCCACCACCTCCCCACTCCGCTTCACGGGCACCACAATCTCGCTGCGGCTCTCGCTGGAGCACGCAATGTGGCCGGGAAAGGCGTTGACGTCGGGCACCACGACCGTCTCGCCGCGCTCCCAGGCCGTGCCGCAGACGCCCTTGCCCCGACGGATGCGCGTGCAGGCCAGAGGACCCTGGAAGGGGCCGAGCACCAGCTCGCCGTCTATCACGCGATAGAAACCCGTCCACCAGAAACCGAAGGTCTCGTGGAGCATGCTGGCCATGTTGGCCATGTTGGCAATGGGGTCGCACTCGCTGGAGAGGACGGCGCGCAGTTGCGGCAGAAGTTCGACGTAGCGCTCCTCTTTGGAGCCGGAGGATATATGCAATTCTTCAGACATAATGATGTTGTGTATGAGCGTGTTAGGTAGTTTTGAATAAAGCACTACTGAATATAGACGCGCTTCACGCGGTTGGACACCGAAGTGAGGATTTCGTAGGGGATCGTGCCGATGAGATCGGAGAGCACGCCGGGCGGCAACTGCTCGCCGAAGACGACGGCGGTGTCGCCCTCCTGACAGGGCACGTCGGTGACGTCGATCATCGCCACGTCCATGCAGATGTTGCCCACGTAGGGCGCTTTGTGACCGTTGACCAGACAGTAGCCCCGCCCGCAACCCAAAAGGCGGTTGAGGCCGTCGGCATAGCCTATGGGCAGGACGGCGATGCGCGAGTCGCGCTCCAGGGCGCCGCGACGCGAATAGCCCACGGTCTCGTCACGGGGTACATCGTGGATCTGGAGAATGGTGGTCTTGAGCGTGGAGACGCAGGAAAGCATCGCTCCCGTGCGCGAGTCGATGCCGTAGAGGCCCAGGCCCAGGCGGCAGAGGTCCATCTGATATTCGGGGAAATGCTCGATGCCGGCCGAGTTGCAAATGTGGCGCAGGATACGGTGGGAGAAGCCGGCCTGAAGGGCGTCGGCGCCCAGAGTGAAGCGGCGGAACTGCTCGCGGGAGAAGGCGTCGAAGCCGTCGCTGTCGCTGCCCACGAAATGGGAGAAGACGCTGCGCGGCAACAGGGCCGACTGGCGCGAGAGGCGGGCGATAAGCTCCGGCATATCCTTCAGCGGGTCGAAGCCCAGACGGTGCATGCCCGTGTCGAGCTTGATGTGGATGGGGAAACCGGTGATGCCGTTGCGCTCCGCCGCATCGATGAGGGCGTCGAGCAGACGGAAGGAATAGACCTCGGGCTCGAGCTGATACCTGAAGAGCGTGTCGAAGCTCGACATCTCGGGATTCATCACCATGATGCCCGAAGTGATGCCCGCACGGCGCAGCGTGGCGCCCTCGTCGGCAACGGCAACGGCCAAATAGGCAACGCCCTGATCCTGAAGCGTCTTGGCCACCTCAACGGCGCCGGCACCGTAGGCGTCGGCCTTGACCATGCAGATGATCGGCGTGCGCCAGATGCCGTTGCCCTCGGGCACACGGAGGAAGGAGCGGTAGTGGTTGAGATTCTCGACGACGGCGGGCAGGTTGACCTCAAGCACCGTCTCGTGGACCTTCTCCATGAAGGTGGCCGTGATGCGCTCGAAGCGGTAGCTGCGGGCGCCCTTGATGAAGACGATGCTGTTATGAAGCGTGGCGCCCAGACCGCTGGCGAGGAAGTCCTCGGTGGTAGGGAAGCCGATGACCTGGAAGTCCTTGTTGCGCTTCATCTGCGAGAGCACGGGGCCGATGCCGATGAAGACGTCGATGCCGTAGGCCTTGACGGCACGGCGCACGGCAGCGGTCATCTGGCGGGGCGTCATGCCCGTCTGCTCCATGTCGGAGAGGATGAGCACGCTGGTGACGCTGCGCGTCTCGGGACGGCGGCTGATGAAGTCGAGGGCCGTGTGGAGCGACTCCAGGTCGTTGCTGTAGCTGTCGTTGACGAGGACGCAGCCGTTGCGGCCCGACATCACCTCCATGCGCATCGGCATGCGGCGGACGTTCTCCGCACGCGCCTTGATGGTCTTCTCGTCCATACCCAGATAGCGGCACACGCTGGCACAAAGCGCGAGGTCGGCATCATAAGGCGCGCCGTCGAAACCGTCACCGATGAGGAAAACCTGTTCGGCACCGGCGAAGAGTTTGAACTTCTCCTGCCGTTTCTCCTCGTAGCTGCCGAAATTCTCCTGATGCGCCTGACCCAGACCCGTGAAGATGCCGATGGTGGGGCGGATGATGTCGTGCAGGGCCTTCATCTCGCCGGGCTTGGAGATGCCGGCCTCGATGATGGCAATCTGCGTGCCCTCGTGAATGCCCCAGACGGACAGAGGCACACCAATCTGCGAGTTGTAGCTGCGCGGCGAGCGCGTCACGACGCGGTCGGGCGAGAGCATCTGGTAGAGAAACTCCTTGACGGTGGTCTTGCCGTTGCTGCCCGTGATGCCGATGACGGGAATGTTGAAACGGCGCCGATGGCAGGCTGCCACACGCTGCAGGGCCTTAAGGCTGTTGCGCACATAGATAAACGTGACCGAAGGGTCGGGATTGCTGATTGAGTACTCCACCACGAAGAAGCGCACACCGCGACGGATGAGGTCGGGGATGTAGCGATGGCCGTCGCCCGTAGCCGTGCGGATGGCAAAAAAGAGCGTGGTCTCGGGAAAGGCCAGACTGCGGGAGTCCGTGAGCAGATGCTCGACGGTGCCTTCTCCCGGACCTTCTACGGCATTGGGGTTGAGCCAATCGATAATTGTTGAAATCTGTTCCATATAATGTCAATGGCCTCCGGCGCGGGATGAAGCCCGTCGGGGGCATAATATCGGTAATCACGAAGTTCGTCCACCATAATCTCATAGGCGGGGAAATAGAGCACGTCGGGCTCGGCCTGCTGCACCGCTTCGACAGCCGTCAGGAGGATCGCCTTGGAGAGCGCGTTGCCGTGGAGGCCGTATTTGCGGTAGCGGTAGGGGCTCACGGTGAGTACCGTGCGGCAGCGGGGATTCACCCCACGAACCAGGCGGATGAGCTCCAGCAACGCAGCCGCCGTTTCGTCCGTCGTGAGGCGCCACTCGGAGAAAAGGCGGTCAGGCTGGCGCTGGCAGTTGGACACAGTCACGGGCGAAGAAGCCCCCTCGGGCAGGACGGTGTAGGCCACATTCGTCCCCAGGGTCAGCGTGAGCACGTCGGCCCTCAAAAGCCCCTCACGCAGGAGCGAGAGCGCTCCCCTCACCTGCTCCTCGCAGCCCTCGCGGGAGGGAGCGCGAAACGAGGTGTTGGCCCACCAGCAGCGCCACTCCTGCATCGCCTCGTCGAAGAACAGCGGCAGGGATCCTTCATGCAGCGCAGCACGCACCGTAAGAAGCAGCGAAGCGGGGTTGTAGAGCGTGCCCAAAGGATTCACCAGGGCCGTCCATCCGGCCTCCGACATCTTCTGCCCCACATTTTGGGCAAAACAGCTGCCAAGGAGCACATATCGCAGAGAAGAATCCATCGGGAGAGCGCAGTTTTCGACGTATTTCCGGCAAATTTACAAAAAACTCTCCACTCCCGCGGCCATAGTAGGGACTTTTTTTGTACTTTTGCGGGGAAAAGAAAAGAAAACCGTGTCTAAAGAGCCCCTCGAACTGCTTGAAAGCATAGACTACCCCCGAGACCTCAGACGTCTGACACCCGAGCAGCTGCCCCAACTGTGCCGGGAGTTGCGCACCTTCCTCATACAGGAACTCAGCGACAACCCCGGACATCTGGCCTCGTCGTTGGGTGTGGTGGAGCTGACGGTGGCGCTGCACTATGTGTTTGACACCCCCGAAGACCGCATCGTCTGGGACGTGGGGCATCAGGCCTACGGACACAAAATCCTCACGGGACGCCGCGAACTCTTCCACGAAAACCGCAAGATGGACGGGCTGCGTCCCTTCCCCTCGCCCGAGGAGAGCGAATACGACACCAACACCTGCGGACACGCCTCCAACAGCATCTCCGTGGCGCTGGGCATGGCCGTTGCCGCAGAGCAGCAGCACATCGACCGCCACGTGGTGGCCGTCATCGGCGACGGCAGCATGAGCGGCGGACTGGCCTTCGAGGGCCTCAACAACGTCTCCTCGACGCCCAACAACATGCTCATCATCCTCAACGACAACAACATGAGCATCGACTCGGCCGTGGGCGGGCTGAAGCAGTATCTGCACAACCTGCACACCTCCTCGTTCTACAACGAGCTGCGCAACAAGGCCGCGCTGAAGCTGGGCGACTGGGGATGGATGAACGACGAAAGAAGGCGCTCCATCCTGCGCTTCAACAACTCGCTCAAGAGCCTCATCCAGGGACAGCGCAACATCTTCGAGGGCCTCGACATTCGATACTTCGGGCCGGAAGACGGCCACGACATCGGGCAACTGGTGGAGACGCTGCGCCGCATCAAAGACATGAAGGGCCCCCGACTGCTCCACATACGCACCACCAAGGGCAAAGGCTACGAACCGGCGGAGAAGAACCCCACTGTGTTCCACGCTCCGGGCCGCTTCAACCCCGAGACGGGAGAGCGCATCAAGGGCGATGCCGAAGGGTTGCCCCCGCGCTTCCAGGACGTCTTCGGACACACGCTGTTGGCACTGGCCAAAGAGGATAGCCGCATATATGGCATCACCCCCGCCATGCCCACGGGATGCTCGATGAACATCCTGATGAAGGAAATGCCCGACCGGGCCTTCGACGTGGGCATCGCCGAAGGACACGCCGTCACCTTCGCCGCCGGCATGGCCAAAGACGGCCTCATCCCCTTCTGCAACATCTACTCCTCGTTCGCCCAAAGGGCCTACGACAATATCATACACGACGTGGCCATCTCGCGCCTCCATGTGGTGCTCTGTCTCGACAGAGCCGGGCTGGTGGGAGAAGACGGCGCCACACACCACGGCGCCTTCGATTTGGCCGCGCTGCGCCCTATTCCCTCGCTGACCATCTGCTCGCCCCTCGACGAGAATGATCTGGAGGCCATGATGCGCACCGCCGCCTTCGAGCAGAACGGCCCCTTCGTCATTCGTTACCCCAGAGGCCGACGCCCCGGGAAAGCCGCAGCGCCGCATCCTGCCGGCCCCTCGGAAATCGGACGCGGACGCTGTCTGAAAGAAGGCAGGGGCAAGACCGCCATCCTCACGCTGGGCCCCATCGGCAACGTTGCTCTGGAATCTGCTGAAGGCACCGACGCCGCCGTCTGGGACATGCGCTACCTCAAACCCCTCGACGAGAGCATACTGCGCCGCATAGCCGATGAGCACGAACGCATCGTCACCGTGGAGGACGGCGTGCGCAACGGCGGACTGGGCAGCGCCGTGGCCGAATGGATGAACGACCAGGGATGCAGTATCCCCGTGGTGCGACTGGGACTGCCCGACAGCTTCGTGGAGCAGGGCACGCCCGAGGAGCTCTACCGCCTCACAGGCCTTGATAGGAACAACATCAAGCAACAGATACAATGAAAATCATCATCGCCGGAGCAGGTTCCGTAGGCAAACATCTTGCAGAACTGTTGTCCAGAGAGAATCAGGACATCGTCGTCATGGACGAGAACCCCGAAAAGACGGAGTCCCTGAGCTCGTCCGACTGCGATCTCATGACGCTCAACGCCGCGCCCACCTCCATCGTGGGGCTGAAAGAAGCCGGCGTGCCCCACGCCGATCTCTTCATCGCCGTGACGCCATCGGAGACGCAAAACGTGACCTGCTGCGCTCTGGCCCACGTGCTCGGCGCCAAGAAGACGGTGGCACGCGTGGACAACTGGGAGTGGATGCAGCCCTTGGCCAAAGAGCAGTTCAAGGGCATGGGCATCGACTCGCTCATCTATCCTGAGACGCTGGCCGCCGTGGAAATCATCGAGGGTCTGAAGCGCTCGTGGGCCCGCCAGTATTGGGAGGTGCACGGCGGCGCATTGGTGATGCTCGGTGTTAAACTGAGAGAAGAAGCAAAAGAACTTTTCGGCAAGGCACTCAAGGACTTATGCGGACCGACTGCACCCTATCATATCGTGGCCGTGAAGCGCGACGAGCAGACCATCATCCCCCGCGGCGACACCAAATTGCAGCAGGGCGACATCGCTTACTTCATGACCACGAAGGAGGAGGTGCCCACCATACGCCACATCGTGGGCAAGGATAACTACGCCGACGTGAAAGACGTTATGATCATGGGCGGCGGCAACATCGCCTATCACGTCATCAAAAACATGCCGGAGGAGATGCACCTTAAGGTGATCGAGCAAAGCGAGGCACGCTGCCAGAAGCTCAGCGAGCTGCTCGACGCCGACGACGCCATGGTCATCCAGGGCGACGGACGTGACACACATCTGCTCATCGACGAAGGCATACGCAGCATGCAGGCCTTCTGCGCCCTCACGCCCAATGCCGAGAACAACATCCTGGCCTGCCTGGCAGCCAAACGTCTGGGCGTGCGCAAGACGGTGGCGCAAATCGAGAACATCGAATACGTCAATCTGGCCGAGAAGCTGGACATCGGCACCATCATCAACAAGAAGACCATCACAGCCTCGCATATCTATCGCATGATGATGGACACGGACGTGGCCTCCATCCACCGACTGACCATCGCCAATGCCGACGTGGCGGAATTCATCGCCCAGGAAGGCAGCGAAATCACCCAGAAGCCCATTCACAAGATGCATTTCCCCAAAGGCGTCACTCTGGGCGGTATGGTGCGCGACGGCGTGGGACAGCACATCAGCGGCAACACGCAGATCAAACCCGGCGACATCGTCGTGGTGTTCTCACTGGCCGGCGTCATCAAGGAGATGGATCACTACTTTGCCTCCCCCACCTCGGTCATCAACCGGCTCAAGTCCGCCCTGATCGACTGATATTGCGGCGACTGGCGATAAGACGTCCCTTTGCGCAACGCCGTCTCCAGAGGGCTTTGGGCGTGCTGATAGGCCGAGAGTTCGTTCTGTCGCTGCACCGCATGCTCGGCCAGACGCTGAATCTCGCGCTCGCGATAGCGGCGCAGCATGATGCAGACAGGCTCGAGCAACGGCATCACCACCCCGTCCCACAGGCTGTGGCCGTGAATCCACAGATAGCTCGTTTCCGGCGTCAGCCCCATCTTCAGCAGGTCTTCACGCACCTCGGGATAAGTCTTCTTCGCCTCGGGGAAGGCGTGTTGCAGGGAAGCCACACGGCGGTTCACCTGACGGCGCACATGCTCCAGCGTGGACTCCGGATGCTGGGGATTCACGTCGCGGAACATCACGGTGGAAGCCAGGTCCATCAGGGAGAATCGGCCGAAACGGTCGTTGCGGTAGCACCACACCAGCCACACCAGGAGCGGCCAGACAATGCGGCTGAACTCCGCCATAAAGCGCTCCAGATCGAGAATCTCGTGATCGTTGAGCGTGGACATCGTGCAGGCTGCATGCAGTCCGGGCGCCCAACACTGCAGATTCTCAATGGCATAGGCGTAAGTATGAATGACGTAAGGGGATTCGCAGACCAGACGGCTCACGGGCGTGTGACTCTGAAGCAGCCAGTCCATATCGGCATCCACACAGGCAATCATCCACTGGCCCAGACCTTTGCCCAGGTCGTTCATCAGAGCCGTCTTCTTACCCTTGCCCAAAGTGGTGCGCGAAGGCAGCATCACCTCGAAGCCGATCTGATCCGTCTCCCACTCGTCGAGCACGCTGCGCCAGAAGGAGATATCCTCATAGCTCTCCACATAGACCACAATGCGCTTCTTCGCCCCGGGAGGACGGAGGCGGTTGGCCGAAGCGATGTAGTCGCTGTTAAGATTATCGGTGAGACGTTTCACGGCGGGGAGCACACTCAATTGATGATGATGTCCGAAGCGTCCGTCACGCAGTCCATCCAGCCGTCCATGATGACGGCGGGAGAATGCGTCGTGAGAATGAGCTGCACGTTGGGGTTGATGTCGCGGATGAGGGCGATAAGGCGCTGCTGCCACTCGATGTGGAGCGAAATCTCGGGCTCGTCCATCAGCAGGACACAGGGCTCGCGGCGCTGCGCCAGGATGGTGAGCAGGATGAAGAGCATCTGACGCTCGCCGTTGGAGAGCTGCTCGATGGTAAGGATATCGCCTTCGTGGTTGAAACGCAGTTCGGCGCTGTTGCGCACAATCGTCTTGCCCGTAGCCGCCAGCAGCGTGTCAATGGTGTCCAGGAAGCGGTCTTTGTCGGCGGCGTCCATCTCTGCCATCACACCGGCCACACGTACGAGCAGCTCCCGCGTGATGGCCTGAGGCTCGTAGCCGCGCACCACATCGTAGTCAACGCTCTGAGCCCCTTCCGGTTCGTAGGTGATATGCACGGCCTCCGTGCGTCCGGCCAGTCCGTCCTCCAGACGGCGGATGATGGTGGACTTGCCCACACCGTTCACGCCGCTGAGCACGTTGACGCCCTCGCTCAGATTCCACTCCACACGATGCTTGCCGCTCCAAAGCGCATCGATCGTCACTCGCTTGATCCACTTTCCTTTCATGGCATTGTTCTTCTAAAAAATCAATAACCGGTAGCGCCGCTCATCCCGTCCACTGCCGGACGCGGCTTTTTGACGTCCTGCAACACGGCGGATTTGTAGCCCAGCTTCTCCAGCGTGAACACGATCTGCTCTTTGCCGGTTTTGTCCGTATCATAGATGAACACCAGGGCGTCATTTCCCCGAGGTTCTCCCTTTTCGCTGCCCAGATAGACTTTCTTCACCGCCGCCTTATGGCTCGGGGAGAAAGTGCCTTTCAACAACTTGACGTCCTCAACGCGAGGTTCCGTCCGGAGCACCAGCATCTTTACTTCTGCCTTCAAACTGAGGGCGGCAACCATTGTCAATATCGTGCAACATATTCTCTTCATAGTTCTGCGTATGTTTTCTTTCCTTTTATATAATAGCGCCAAAGCAGGCTCGCTGGCTTCAGGGGCAACACAGGTGCATCCCCCTCAGAGACCTCACAGTGCACGTCGCCTCTGCGGGCGTCACGCCGGCCCCGCAATACGGCCAAAGCACTTCGGCCCTGCCCCGTAAGGAGCATCTGCAGCGCAGCCAGCATGTCAAGCCACAGGCGCCAACGCTCCACACGGCGGTAAACGCCGGCGGGCAGATTCTTGCGCAGAAGCCAATGGTTGTTGCGGAAATTAAGGTAGGTCTTGCGAGCACTGCCCTGGGGCAAAGTGCCTCCGCCCCAATGATAGACCACGCTCTGGGGCACGCACACCACACGGCGGCCGCTGCGCCACAGACGCCAGCACAGATCAATCTCTTCCTGATGGGCAAAGAAGCGCCCGTCCAGACCGCCAACACGCCAATAATCCTCGCTACGCACCAGCAAAGCCGCACCGGAAGCCCAATGCACGTCGGCAATCGTGTCATATTGCCCCCGGTCCTCCTCCACCGTGCCGAAGATGCGCCCCCGGCAATAAGGATAACCCAGCGCATCGATATAGCCGCCGGCACCGCCGGCGTACTCGAAATGGGTCGGACGCCACTGGCAGAGCAATTTCGGCTGACAGGCCGCCACATCGGCGTGCGCTCGCATATAGTCCGTCATCGCCGAGAGCCAGCCCTCCTTCACCTCCACGTCGCTGTTGAGCAGGAGATAGAACTCATAGTCCGAAAGTGACTTCAGCGCCCGGTTGTAGCCTTCGGCAAAGCCGTAGTTCCGGTCCAGCACGATGAGTTTTGCTTCCGGCATCTCCTCACGCAAGAGAGACAGACTGCCGTCCTTGCTGCCGTTGTCGGCCACATAGACATCGGCACCCTCGGAATATTTCAAAACGGAAGGCAGGAAACGCTTCAGCATCTCCTGCCCATTCCAATTCAATATGACTATGGCCAAGTCTGCCACGTCACTGTCTCGTTTTAGAATTCTACACCCACACCGGCGATGACACCCTGCTGAGCGCAACTGATATCTTCGCCCAAAAGGTTCTCGCCTTTGTAAACGCTGCTGTTGTAGAAGTAAGCCACTTTCAGGTTCAAAGCCTTCCAACCGAAGTTGATACCAGCCTCACCGCAAGCCTGGAAGCGACGATACTTGGAGGTATATTCCTCACCGTCAACTGTATAAGACTCGGTTGAAAAGAGATCGTTGGTTTCGTACTTCTCACCGCGTGTGGAACGTACGTAGGCCAACTTCATCATGGCGTTGGCACGGAACTTGGCACCGACGTAGGGCGCAAGGTGGAGATTGCCGAAATTGAAACGATAGGTCAGGAAGACGGGCACCTCGAATGAGAGGGCTCTCACGGTGACGTCGCACTGGTCTTCGCCGGTAGCTATTTCGGGATTGGTCTCCGTGTTGTCAATGCTGCTGTAGACCATCGTGGCACCGACCTCAACATACAGAGGCAGTTTCTTCGCCAGACGGATGCCTCTCAAATAACCGAAATCAAAGCCCCAGAACATGTCCTTGTCTTTCGTCACAGCGGCGTCGTTTCTGAACTTGCTGCCACCGAAGCCGGTGTCGCTGCCGGTCCACCAGGTGCCTACGTAGTCAAGCTGAATACGGTTGTAACCCTTCGCCACCACTTTGGCGGGAACGACATTTTCACTGACCTCCGTGCTGTCTTCATCCTGGGCACTGGCAGTAGCCGTCATGCCGAGCAACAGAACAGGGAGTATCCACTTCATAGTTTTCATCATGGTATCTTTATGATAATTTTTGTTAATATTCATTCATATCGCAGACAAAAATAGAAAAAAAAACTTATTTTCGCACACCTCCGGGCAAAAAAAGTTTAACTCCGCCCCTATTTTTGTTCATTTTTCCCGCGCAAGAGAGCCACATGACCCATCGTCATACGCCAATTCAACTCCACACAGGGGTTGATTCTCCCGTCTGCATCCACCAACATATCCACCCCCATCGGACCGGCATAAGAGAAGGCCCGAATGTCGTCCTCTTCAAGGCGATTCTGCCACCACTTGCGCCAACGCTGCACCTCCTCCTCGCTCGCCCATTGCATCAGGGCGGCATGCTGCTCCTCAGGAGTCACAAAATCGTGGGCAACGTAGCGTCCGGAGGGGCTCGTGCGGAACACCGACAGGCCTTCGTAACGCACCGCACCACTCTCCTCCACCGTAAACTCGAGGGCAAAATCCTGCACCCGGTCCATCCAGCGCTCACACACCACCGCACCCTCGCGCGCTACCGTATTCTGCATCCAGCCGCGCGCCGTCGGCGACGAGACCATCATCAGCCCCTTGCCGCTGCTGCTCCAGGGCGCCTTCATCACACAAGTCCCCACACGCCGTTCAAAGTCCTTGACCTCTTCCCACGAAGTGCAGACGGCCACACCGAGCCCCAATTCACGCTGCAACTTGCTGGTAAACAACCGGGAAGAAAGTGTACGCAGACGATCAAGGCGCTCGTCCGAGGGCATCAGCTCACGCCTCACACCCGCTTTCGACAGGCGGTACACCAAGGCCTTCGACCAGCCCCAGGGCACCACCTCCGTAATGTTTTTGTCCGAAAGATCCTGCCTCCAGTCCCACACGAGATCGTCTTCTCCGGCCCACAGGCGCGGCAACATCCAATGGGAGCGGCTGTAACGCTCGATGGCCTCCGGCGCCGTATAACCGGACAGACCGCTGGCCAAAGCCATATCGTTCTCCGGATTGAAGACGAGCAGGCGCATTTCCCCTTACTCTGCTTCGTCAATGACAGAGGCCGTAGGCACACCGTCACGGTCGCACAGGGTCACGGTGACAGCCTTCCCGACCACCAGATCCGTGTTGCATACCGTGCTGTCGTCCATCGCCACACACAGCGTGTCGGTGCCTTCGACAAGCATCAGATTATGCATCGAAGTGCCCTCGCCCACGTATGCCTTCTTCACAACGTCCTTGACGTCCATATCGGAGAGGCAAAGGCAGGTGTCGCACTGAGTCTTGCCGGCACAGCCGCAACTGTCGCAGGGTGAGGCGCTTTTACATGTACGGTTGCCGCAGCAACTGCTCATCACCGCTGCCAGCACAAACGCTGTCGTTACAATCTTTTTCATAGGATTAGCTTCAATGATTGCTTGATTTCACCGCAAAGGTAGAAAAATTATTGTTATTGACAAAAAAATATCACCCCTAGTCCGCCGTTTTGTTTGTTTTTTAATACTTTTGTACTTAATTATGGAACTGCAGCAGATCATTGACATCGTTCGGGATGTTTCCCGCCTGACGGACTCCAAACTCTATGAGGTTAAAGTCACTGAAAAAGACGGCCCCGCCAACATCGTCACCTCGGCCGACCTGGCCGTACAACAGGCTCTGATTGCCCGATTATCCTCACTACTCCCCGGATCGCATTTCCTGTGCGAAGAGGAGCATCTGGATAACCCCAAAGTCATCGACGATGCTCCGCTTTGGATTATCGACCCCATAGACGGCACGGCTAACTTTGCACGCGGCATACACGACTGCGCCATATCCGTAGCCTACAGCGAGGGCGGACAGGTGGAGATGGGCGTGGTGTATCTGCCGCGCACGGGTGAATGCTTCTCCGCTCAGAGAGGACGGGGCGCATGGCTTAACGGCGAAGCCATACACGTATCCGAGCGCTCGTTCAAAGAAAGTATTCTCTGCACCGCCATGTGTGTCTATCACAAAGAGAATGCACCGATTTGCGCCGGCATCATCATGGAGACCTATCTTCAGGCCAACGACTTCAGACGTTTCGGCGCCGCTGCCCCGGAACTTTGTTATCTGGCCGCCGGACGCGTGGAGCTCTTCTTCGAATATATGCTCTCTCCTTGGGATTATGCTGCAGCACAGCTGGTGCTCACCGAAGCAGGAGGTATTGTGTCCGACCTCGAAGGCCAGGCGCTCAACCCCACCCGACCCTCAGGCATTCTGGCCGCCAACAACGCAGAGAACCACGCCCGCTTAGTGGAGATCGCGGCCAAGAACCTCAAGCCCTACGCCCGCTATTGAGCGCGCCACCGTGTAGGCGGTGGTCCATGCAGCCTGAAAATTGAAGCCGCCCGTCACGCCGTCCACGTCCAGCACCTCCCCGGCAAAATAGAGTCCGGGCCGTTGTCTGCTTTCCAGCGTGGAAGGATTCACGCCCTGGAGGGCGATGCCGCCGGCCGTCACAAATTCATCTTTATACTTGCCCCGCCCGCTGATGCTGTAAACATCTCCGGTCAATGTGGTGACCAGACGGTTCATCTCCTTGCGGTTCAACTCGCCCCAACGCCGCACGTCGGAGCCTAAAGCGCGTTCTGTGAGATAAGTCCACAGACGCTGCGTCAAAGCGCCGACGGCGTGTGAAGCGACAAGCCTTCCCGGCTCCCGGCGCACCAGTTCGTTCATCATCGCACGCACCTCATCTTCAGCATGTTGCAGCCAGTTCACCATCAGCGAAGCGCGATAGCCCGACTCCGCGAGGAAGCGCGCGCCGTAGCTCGAAAGCTTCAGAATGGCCGGACCGCTCATGCCCCAATGGGTCATCAGCAAAGGCCCCGCTGCCGAGAATTTCGTGCCGGCAAGTTTCACCTCCGCCTCCACCACCGTGCCCATCAGCCCGCGAAGCGCCGCATCTTCTATATTGAAGGTAAACAGCGAGGGAACCGGCGACTCTATTTCATGCCCCAAAGCTGACAGCCACCCGAGCCCCTCGGCTCTCGGCGATCCGCCTGTGGTCACGGCTACAAAATCGAACTCGGAGAGTTGCGCGATATCACTGACGGGCGTCCCCGTGCAAATCTTCACGCCGTAGCGGCGCGACAACGAGAGGAAGCAGTCGATGACGGCATGAGAATCCTGCGCTTTGGGGAAAACGCAACGGTCCTCCTGCGTGATGAGCGGCACGCCGTGACGTTCAAACCACTGATAGGCGTCGCGATGGTCAAACACATTCATCAGGCGCTTCATCAGCCGATGTCCTCGGGGATACACGCTGCTCAGGTCCGCCACGTCTTCAAAGCTATTGGTGCAGTTGCAACGTCCTCCGCCGCTCACTTCCACCTTGGCCAGCACACGGCTGCTGCGCTCGAAGATGACGACCTCCATCTCAGGCATCATCTCCTTCAGGTTGACGGCAAGAAAAAATCCGGCGGCTCCTCCGCCCACGACGGCTGTTTTCATCCGATCTTTGTGTTTACGTCTGCAAAGATATGGAATTTACACGAAATGCACGCTCTCGCGCGAACATTATTTTATGTTGAGTTGACTCAAACGATCAATCGAGTTAACTCTGCACCCCATAGCTATTTTTCCGGATAACTATAAAAAAGGTTTTGGATTTTGCGAAAATGCGAACATCCACCCGAGTTGAGCGCAATGACAAGCTTGTTTGATCATTGCCGAGACGAGTAGGATGTCTGTGGAGCGAGGCTTCACGAAAATGCAAAAATGCGAAAATGCGGAAATGCGAAAACCGCCAGCGTTAAGCGCCAGCGGTCTTCTCTAATTCAGACGGGAGTTTATGAGTTGAATGTGAGCAGGTGTCAGTCTTCGTCCTGGATACCAGCCCATACGCTTGAGCAGGACTCTGATTGCTTTGAACTTCCCGTTGCCGAAACACAAATCCTGAGAGAACAAAAGCCTGGATT